>Ga0209208_10001120_pt1 | contig 37295 bp, 34 predicted proteins | sample S1TSphfallax_3_FD_187694 | JGI IMG/M metagenome (GOLD analysis project Ga0209208, IMG submission 187694) | Host-associated microbial communities from peat moss isolated from Minnesota, USA - S1T2_Fd - Sphagnum fallax MG (SPAdes) (version 2) | ecosystem: Host-associated > Plants > Peat moss >...
AAAAATGGGAGCAGGTCTTTATGCTTGGTATAGCACATGTATCCATAGCCAAGTTGAGCTTCACTGGACACATTTAGACCTGGCCATCCATTGCACCTAACCCCACTCATCTTAGCCTTACATGTAAGATTCTTCTAACAAGTATTATAACAGACTATGAGCTGTCAATCTAGAAGACTCCACTAGGATTTAACTCAGTTAAGACCTTTCCAAGTATTTTAAGTAGTATGGAAGGGGCCTAGTTATTATTCTGCCTGGCAACCTGATGAGCCCTGTAGGGCAAGCTCTGTGACATATTCTAAAGGGAAATTTTCATGCTCTACAGGGCAGACTATTTCACTCTATGGTGGGATCTTTCGCCACAGTCCATCAGCACCCACCAGAGCACCATCCACTGGATGCCTGTTATTACTCACTTGTGGATGAACCTCAACTCAGTTAATAATTGGTTTCACCTTCATAACCAAATTTTTACCTACCTACTAACAACAACCTGCTTGTGGGTTGGTAGTAGGTAGGTTTAAAAAAAAAAAAAAAGCAACTGAGTTAACCACCATGGTTAGCTAAGGAACTGAAACCCAACCGAAAATTGTTTCCTGGCCACTTACCATTCATCCTGCATAGTGCACTGGTGATGCTGATTCACTGTGGCCGGATCTTTCATTTTCTTGCAGGCTGTTTTGTTTCTTTTCTTTTATGCTACTCCATTATGTGCCGACACATTATCAAGTCCTCATCTTTCCCACCAACACTTCATTCCATGCACAGAAACTCAAAGAACACGAAAAGAACACGAAAAGAAAAGGTAAAGATGCTCCCTCCATCTTTTAGGCCATCAAACACCCGGATTAGGGTGCTCCTGAAATATGGGCCCCTGGGCACTGCCTCAGGCTACGGGTCCATATTTTGGGAACAACCTGATCCTTGGGCCTTACTCTACATTGAACTAAGACCCAAAAGTGGGGTGGAAGCAAAAGAGTGAACAGAAAACCCAACCTGTGCAGCATGTATGTTGTGTAACCAGGGAACACTTGTTTCCTTGTAATTCTTGTCCCATAGTTAAACCATGATGGGAAGAACCAGTCTTAGAAGCTGACCTGAGGTTACATGAAAACTAAGTCGTAATTGGAACCCACACACCTTCCGTGTGGGAGGTTCCATCCAATTATAAAAGTAGGAAGAAGGGGACCAGAGGCTCCTACAACTGGACAACACTGGTCAAAACCCCCCCCCCCCATGGGTGTGGCAGCTTCCAATTGGTTACATTCACAAAAAGTTGGACATTTGAAGCACCTGGATGGATTATGATGGGGCCCCTCTTTTTTTTCCTGCAATTTTTTTTTTTTAATTTTTTTCTCCAAAGGGGATTCTTTGGGTTTGTTATTCCTAGTGTAAATTCAACAATTTTTTTTTGTCAAAAAATTGAACAAAAAAATCCTGGTGGGGGTGCCAGTGGCTACAGCTTCTGTTTTTGGGGGCAAATTTCTGTCCTTTGACAGTTTTTCCAAAAAAACAAAAATCTGTCAAATATTCCCTTACAAACTGCCAAAAATCGGGAAAAAAAAATCCCAGAAAATTGTCGCAACAGGCATATAATAAATAGACAAGTAACCAGGGAATAAAAGGATTTTAATAAATTTAATAGCTTGTCTATAGCCAAACGTGGCTAAATCTCCTTGTAGATGAATGCCAGTATGACAACATCACAAAATTGAAAAGAAAAAAAAAAAAAAAAAAAAAAAAAAACCGTGTGGAGGTAGATTTCAAAATTGTTATCCACAAGGAGTTAGATAAACCGACCAAATTTTTTAATTAATTTTTTTAAAAATAAAAACAAATAAAAATTTAAATAAAACCTAGTTCAAGGGAGTTGATCTGGTCGTGCTTCTCTCACGCGTCGAAAGAAAATAGGTACCTAGGCAAGGGCAGGTTTGACTAGAGTTAAGGAAGAACTTAACAAGAGTTACTTACAGCCAGAGGTTAAGAATCGTCTCTCCCGGCTTGCCAGACGGCATTTGCTTTCGCACCAGGAGGACGACGAGGACCAGGATCTGGGGGCGCAGAGCTTTACGATCCAGATCTGAAGCACTTATCTTCTTCGTCTCCTTTTCCGCTTTTTTTTAGTCCCTATCCATCCCTTGCTTTCCAACTGCTGTCTACAGCTTCTTCTTCCTAAATCAATCGCTGCGTTTTTTTCTTTTTAAACTTAAAACATTCTGTTCCTTCTTTTTCGTTTGTTTCGCCGTACTACTACTGTGTGCTGTGGTCGGAGGGTTTTGTTCGGGCTTCTACTACTTCTGTGGGAGTTTGTGTTTGCGAGTTGTTGTTGTTGTTGTTGCTGCTGCTGTGATATTGTTGGGATCAGTTCGTGTGTGAGGTCGTATTATACTACATCCTTAAGCCGAAGATGTCTCTCAGGCCGAACGCCAGAGTGGAGGTGCGGAAGAAGGGTTATAAGCTGGCAGTGGACGCAGATGAAGCCCGCAGGAAGAGAGAAGATGGCATGGTGGAGATCCGTAAGAGCAAGAGGGACGAGAACCTTCTTAAGAAACGGAGGGAGGGTACGCCTGCACAGCATTTACCTATCGCACCCCAAACTGTGTCCGTTGAGAAAAAGGTACGCAACAAACCAAGGAGCAAGAAAGAAGAGATGGTTGCCGCACTAAGGGTTTCCTTTTTTCTTTTGTTGGGGGACATCTGGCTCGGATCGTCCAGGCTCCTTTTTTCGTTTAGCATGGATCATGCTGATATTTTAGGGTTTCTGGTATGTCATATTTGTCTCAACTTCGATGATGGACTCTGAAGAGTATTCCTCCTTCGCTGTTTTTCTTTTTCTATGCAGCAATTGGAGAGCCTCCCAGCCATGATATCTGGAGTCTACTCCGAAGATCCATCAACCCAACTCGAAGCTACCACACAATTCCGGAAGCTTCTTTCCATTGGTATGGTTCCCGTCTTTTTCAAAGTTCTCTCCCGAATTTAGCCTACCTACAGTAGTAGATCAATGTTTGGGAAATTTTGGAGGTTTCCTGTTGTGTTTTTAGCAACATCTTTGGTTACTTCACCATGGGAACTTTGTGTGTCTGTGCAGAACGGAGCCCTCCTATTGAGGAGGTGATTTCAGCAGGTGTTGTACCTCGTTTTGTGGAGTTCTTAGTGAGAAGTGACTTTCCACAGCTGCAGGTGATTGATTGTCATTAACCTTCCAATTGTGTCATGCATGTGATTGCAACATATATTCATAGTGCTTTCTTACCATTTATTATTCACAAGTTTGACCATCTACCATTTCACAGTGAAATCGAATCTTCCAGACATGTTTATATTGGAAGGTTGAGGGCTCTGTTATATACTATAAATCATTGAGGGCTTTTGAATGCAGTTTGAGGCAGCATGGGCATTGACCAATATTGCATCTGGCACATCGGAACATACGCGGGTTGTTATTGAACATGGTGCTGTTCCAATTTTTGTTCAGCTTCTCAGTTCACCCAGTGATGATGTTCGTGAGCAGGTACATTTGTGAATCTTGTGCAGTATGTAGAACTTTTTTATAATCTAATGTCTTTGGGGTTTCGGTGCAATTTACCAAGGTTCTTTTTTCCCTTGTTGTGAACAAAGTCCTAGCTTTTGAGAATTTTACACCAGGGTGCTTTGTTAATTCTTTATACTGTTCTCAGTAGCTCATATTTTCTTTGATTATTGTTCTTCTGGAAACCATATATCATTTGGTTTGCAAATCTGAGGAATGTTATCTTGGAGTTTGTTCTTCTCATGCTAACCACGGGATTGAAGTGTCTTGTCTGCAGGCAGTATGGGCTCTTGGGAATGTTGCCGGTGATTCTCCAAAATGCAGGGACCTTGTTCTCAGTAATGGTGCTTTGATGCCCCTTCTGGCACAGCTCACAGATAATGCAAAACTTTCAATGCTGAGAAATGCAACATGGACGCTTTCTAACTTCTGTCGAGGCAAACCACAACCTCCATTTGAGCAGGTAACGTCTGCTCTATCTTCTCAGTCAATGTAGTTGCAATCCCTGTTTGATCATTACTGGAGCTTGTCATCATGGTGTGGTCCCTGGTTGACTTTGTATCGGTATTGACCTTTCACCACCTATAATATGTTTTCATTTGGATGACTGAACTACTAATTCTTTCAAGTCTGGTTTGATGTCCAGTCAAAGCCTGCACTGCCTGCATTGGAGCGTCTCATTCACTCTAATGATGAGGAGGTGCTCACAGACGCTTGCTGGGCTCTTTCATATCTGTCTGATGGAACTAATGACAAGATCCAAGCTGTCATTGAAGCTGGGGTTTGCCATCGTCTAGTGGAGCTTTTGCTGTTAGTCTCCTTGCTTATCTCAATGCCATGCATTGTTTGTCCTTCTTAGAAAAATCATCTCATTTCTGGCTGTCGTTTCTCATCTTTGAAACATGAGTGTTTGGAGCAGTCACTTGTTTGCATGTTCATGATGCCTACCTGTCTACTTGCTGTTGTCACCAAGTGGTTTTTGATCACACTGTGCATGGGTTGTTGGATCAAATTTGGTGAATGAATTGATGTTGGTGTGTTGGTATTTCTAGCAGTCATCCATCCCCATCAGTCCTCATTCCTGCCCTTCGCACAATTGGCAACATTGTGACTGGGGATGATCTCCAGACTCAGGTCCTTCAAATACTCTACCATCATTTTTCTTGTGAGCTTTCTTTGGAGAAACTTTATAGGATTTTTCAGTTTTCTAGAATGACATTGTATCTGTCTCTCTTCTTCTGTGTTTCCATTGTTGTAACACTTGGCATTTTGGTGGACCAGTTTGTCATTAATAATCAAGCTCTTCCATGTCTGCTGGCACTTCTCACCCATAATCACAAGAAAAGCATAAAGAAGGAGGCGTGCTGGACCATCTCCAACATCACTGCAGGCAACAAGGATCAAATCCAGGTATGGGCTTTTCTGCATTAGGTTGCCCTTCCTGTGAGTACCATCACTGAGCAGCAGACATGAGCTATCCTGATTATTCATCCTATTGCATTTGTTACTGCAGTTTGGACAACTGGACTTGTCCATAATGACTTCATTTCCCAGCTCAAAATGTTTCTTATGTGCTCTTGAATTGCAGGCTATTATTGATGCAAACATTATTCCACCATTAGTTTCATTGCTTGCAACTGCTGAGTTTGACATCAAGAAAGAGGCTGCATGGGCTATCTCTAATGCTACTTCAGGGGGTACTCATGAGCAGATTAAGTAAGTTTCCCACTAGTTCCAGCTGCAAATGCACGAGAGGATTGGACTTGCTTAGAAGTCTCTTTGTCTATAGGAACATCATTCAATGCAGGCTAGTCTGGTCAATAACATGGTGTGAGGGCAGTGGTTTTTAGTTAGATGTCTGTAATCATCTCCCAATCCAAGGAACTATAGTTGCAGAATAAATTAGATTTCTACCTAATGCCAAGGACCATTTGATACTGATTCACTTGTTATTGTAGGTACCTTGTCAATCAGGGTTGCATCAAGCCACTGTGTGATCTTCTCACATGCCCAGATCCAAGAATTGTCACAGTCTCTCTTGAAGGCCTTGAGAATATACTGAAGGTTGGAGAGGCCGAGAAGGACCTGGGTAACAGCAATGCTATCAACCTATATGCACGCTACATTGATGAGGCTGAAGGTCTGGAGAAGATTGAGAACCTGCAAACCCATGACAACAATGAGATCTATGAGAAGGCTGTGAAGATCCTGGAGACATATTGGCTGGAGGAGGATGAAGATCAAATTGTGACCTCTGCTGCAGATGAAGCACAGAGCAATTTCAATTTTGGTGGTAACCAACCCAGTGTTCCATCTGGCGGCTTCAACTTTGGCTAAAAGGTGACTTCTCCATGCCTGTTGTTTCTGTTGTTCGCACTCACCTAGAAAAGTCGCATGGAAAAGTGTTGGAAAAGGGTTGCAAATCATTGAAAAAGGGTTGCTCTGTAATTGTTGACTTCCAGGGAAATATATTGGCACTTTTGTCTGTCAGTCTGTCTATGTAGAATCTGATAATGTTTCATCCTCATTTTGAATGTATTGTACTTGGACTGACCTTGATGGTGTATATGATTTTTGCAGATGTATAACACATGCTGATGCTCCATATCAATTGTTTTTGAGGATAGGGGCAAATGGCAGATGAGGCCAGCTTCTGAGATTGTACACTCCTAGCTGTGACCTCATATGTTGGTTACTGACAGAAAGCTTCAGAATACCAGTCACCCAGGGGGTGGCTTGCGATGAAGGCTTGGTTCAATTCCATATCACTGTCTAACACAACTAATTTGTGCAAAGAAATTGCACATCCAGACTTCAAGAGGTCTGGAATCTGCTTGGCAGTTTAGGGTTAAATGCAACCCTTAACTTTACTCGCCTGAAGACTTGCTTCCTGTGGTCTAGGAGGCATGTGAAAACCTGATGATCTAGGGGCCAGGCAAACCAAAAATGTTATTGCAGAAGGATAGCAGTTTATATGCTGCCCACTGCAGCCCCAAGTTGCTAAAATAGTGAACAAGGGGGGAGCTCCATTTGACAGAGATTGATTCTATCATTTTTCTGATCTGTGGTGCTCATTGCATGCATCTCCACCATTAGCTTCTTGTGGTGTGGAACTTGAGTTAAGAAGTGCCATGATGTGGGGCTCAGTCTTAAACCACATTTCTACTACCTCAGGTGGTATATATTGGCATCATGTCTCTCCATCCATGAATGTGTGATGGCTGACTCCACATTCAGTATGGGTGCAGCTCGATGTGCTGAACCATGGCTTGACTAACCTGTATAGTGAACGAGTATTTGTTTTTAACAGCTGCAACCTGCTCCCTCCCTCCCTTCAATTATACTGCCCGTTCTAGGCGGTCTATGGAAGCAAGGATTGCGCTTGCATTAGTGTGGTTGTCCTTGTTTGGGGGTCTGCTAAGTACTCACCAAATGAGGTAGGAGGTGTGTATATGATGGAGCTGACACAGGATATAAGGCACATCTAGATTTGGTTTAGTCTCTGAAAAGTCTTAAGCAATACCAAAGGCAAATCTGCATTTCACATAGTACTGTGTTCCACTGCTTGAAATTCGGCAGTCTCAATAATGAATCCTTCCTTGTTGGTGAGTTGGGAGGACTGCCAATGTGACTTCTGTCACAAAATTTATTGGATTGTGGTGTACATCAGGTTAAGATGATGGAGCATCACGGTTTAGTAGGTCTCTGTTTTTGTGACATGAACAAAGAATTGGGATGGTTAATGTCTTTTCAGTTTAAGTGAAATATCTGTCTAGTAGCCACTAGGAAGGTTGGATAAGGGTGTGGCAGCTATGCCAGCAAACTTTGATTATTAATAACATACATTTTGCTTTCTGACTTTGTGTTTTGTACATGCAATAGTAATTGTTGGGAAGTTCTTGCTGGTTGCTCAAGAGCTATCTGCTGAGGCTGCTTGGGCTTTGGAATCCGTTTCTGTTAGATAGGTTTTGTAGCCTTGATGGACTGTCAAATCTACTGTTTTCACTGCTGTTAGAAACTAGAGTTATCAGACAGATTCTTGGTTAGTGCTCAATACTGCCTATAACATGCAATGCATTTAGAAGGCTCTCACTGATAAGTCTTTGTCAAGATCAACTTGGTACAAAGTCTAGGATACTTGGGATTTATGTAGAGCATTATATGGTAAAGTACAAGATTATTTCTCCTCTTTATGAAAGAGGATGATTCAGTAGTGTATTCATCTATCTTTTGTCTGTCTTTATTCCAGTAATTCATCCTCAATTGTCATGGAAAATGCTAATGGACCTAGACATCACTAGGTTAATTGATTTCTCAAAAAAATTGCACATCTCACTGCTTCTAAGTCTTTCTGGAAAACATGCATTATTTTTGCTTACATTTCATGTCTACAATGGTGAAAGAAGTCACCCCTTCCAATCAAGGCAGCATACAACTTCATACAGGTATCAATACAAAGACACACGCACACCTGGTTTACATTATTGCAGAGAAAATTGCAACTGGTTAAATATCTTCCATTGTCCGAGCAATGTTAAATTCGTTTGGATTTGGACCCAGGAGCCCATATGTCTTGCAATGTTAGCTTTGCAACAATGAATATGCTGTGCCCAAAAGCCATAAGTATTTAAGAGAGGCAAATTGATTGATATATAATTCCCCTGTCCACATTCATCTAAGTCCAAGAAAGTACACTTGGCATCGGATTACATAAGGTATGAACAGGTGTTGAGATGCTGCCTCAACAATGAAGTGAGGAGGAACATACTCTCAGCTATCCAGTGACTCACAACCTGTCTACAGAATACCAAACAGACAACTCAGTTGAGGTAGGAAGTTCTTTAACTTATCATGCCACTGGACTAATAATACAAAGATTCAAGCATCTAGGTTTGTCACAGTATAAACCCTTTTTTCCTATAAGGGAGGACAGCCCTTCACCAAAACAACCATGAATTCCTCTATGCTATCATACTCAATATGCTTGCACCCACACAATGTTTGAGGCTTGCACTCACAAAGAAAGACTTCTCAGCCAACAGTACCTGCTGAATGCATACTGAAGCAGATAGTTATCCTTTCACTCCTGCAAATGGCACACTCACACTCCAGTTATCCACAACAGTGATCATTAACTTAGTCAGAGCATCTCCACCGGGAAAGCCAGAAATCGCTCAGCAATGGCAATATGCAGACCCATGTGCCGAGCTCTTGGTGTAAAAATTTATGTGGCCGGTTTTCAAACCCCACTATGTGTGCAAAATTCAGCCCGGCATTTTCTTATCCACAGTGCCACTTGAGTGCCAAAAGTCACATGACACCAGCTATTCAATGTTTCATGTGGGAGCATCACAACTTTGGTTTCCCATGCAGGCATCACAATTTCATCTGCCATAGCCTTGTTTCTCTAAGTTTAACCCCAGCATCTAAACTTGTTTAGAATTCGTAGCTCCGTGGTTTTGGTCGCATGAACTCATAGAGCATTGGAAGCAAATGCAAAATAACCTCAATGCCCAATTGTGAGATGAGTTGCAAGATGATACTGATGAGCAAATCATTTTTGTTGTCTTGGTTGAACAACTAGGCAAAAATCTAAATGAATCGCACAAGAGTCGTGGTGGCAGCAAACTTGGGCGCACACCAAATGTGGAAAGAGGTAGAGAGGTCAGTCACATTCAAATTTTCATGATTACTTTGCAATGTGGCCTATTTACAATGACAAATTTTTCAGATGTCTTTTTCGAAAAATTGTTTCTCAAAATTATCGAAGTAATAATTGTGTATGATTCTTATTTTTCACAAAAGAAAGATGCTACTAGGCTTTTAGAACTCTCAAGCATCCAAAAGTGCACATCTACAATCAAAATGTTGGCATATGGTGTGGAAACATATTATACTAACGAGTATTGTACATCAAGTGAGTCCAATGCACTTGAGGGCTTGAAAAGTTTTGTGAACGCTATTTGAACATGTCTTGAGTCCAATTATTTGAAACAACCAACTCTAGCAAATGTCAAAAAACAAATGAAGATCAACAAAGAAAGAGGATTTCCATGCATGTTTGCTTCAATAGACTGTATGCATTGGTCTTGGAAATATTGCCCAATGGCATGGCAAGGTCAATTTCAAGACAAAGAAAAGACAAGAAGCATCATCCGTAAGCTATTAACAATCAATTTTTGTGGATATGGCACACATTTTTTGGCTTGCCCAGGGAAGCAATAATGTTAATGTCCTTGACAAGTCACCTTTTGTAGCAAAATTGTTAAGAGGTGAAAAAGTTGGCTTCATGGTGATGGTACATTTTATACATGCTATTATTTACTGGCAGATGGAATTTGCCCCCCTTGGAGTTGTTTTGTTCATGCAATCCATACATGAACCCCAAGACCAAAAATAGCAACATTTTGCCCAAATGCAAGAAGGAGCATGAAAAGATGTTGAAAGATTTAGAACTTTCAATTCTAAATTGTCTTGGATTTCAAATTTGCATTCTAGATTTCAATCTAGAACCCAAATTGCATCAACCATGTTAACAGTGTATGATTCTAATGTTTGTTGCATGTTACATGAAACATCAAATGCATGCATAGTCTCTACTATTTGGTTGTTTTATGTTGACTATGATGCATGGAGGGGGTCCAATTGATTCTACCTAAGGATGTAATGATGATGGTGTAGCCGTAATATTGTTGGTATCAACAATAGCTACATCACTTGGAATATGCAATGTGCCCACCCGATGCCAAAGCCTTTAAGCACCTCACACCTCCACAACAACAAATACTCATGTGTTTTAGGTGTTGTGACTAGATCTTCAAGCATTGTGAACAATTGGAAAACTACACGGTTTTCCAAAATTTCTACCTTCTTCATCATGGTTGTTACCATGTCTACAATAGTTTTTACTTGGGCACGCTAAACACATTCTTTGAACTTCGCATTCTTTTGATCTTCCTTTGATGCCCTTGAACCTTGTGGTCGACATAAAAGTTTGTGATAACCACTTTTGCTACACTACTTCATAATCATGCAATTATTCCATTTCAACTTATGTCAAATCTTGGTCAAGGGTTTCACACTTAGGTGGGGGGGGGAGGGGGGGGGGATTCTTTGCCTCCATGGAATCTGACCATTGAAGCATCTCCTTCAACAAAAGCCAACAATGCAAAAATAGAATTGAAACATTATTTGGGTGCTTGAACTTGTAGAGCTCCAAAGCTTTTGAAAGAACATCTTCCAAGGTAATCTTAGATTCATTCAAAACAAGTACATAATTATAACACCCAACAAATTTTACGTCATGTTTTATGGCACCCCATTTTGTTCGTAAACTATGTGCAAGTCATTATGTGCCTTTAGCAAGCTTGTGTTTGTTGTAGTGATCAGCAATGTGTTGCTAAAATGCTACACTTTGTTGGCCATTGCCAGAAACTAGATATTGAAAAGTTGGAAGAAAACTCAAAACAAATTGACGTTCTTTGTTTGCATAAATTTTTTTTCACATTATGAGAAATTTTGCCTACAACAACTAGACTACCCTAAAACTAAAGCTCCAAAACAACTAATATACAACTACATTACAATTGTCCCATGGAAATACGACAAATTAATAAATAAAATGCCACATCAAAAAATCAAAGAATTGTATCATAATTGTAAATTAATTACAAGATGTATATTTATACAATATAATGTATGCACTATATATACATTATAATCAACAATGTTTAACTTTGTTGACAAATTACACCTTATTTGCATGTAACGACTACATCACAATTAGGATAAATTTAGCTATTAATCAACAACTATTTTGCAACAAATGTATGGCCTTAAGTAACACATACGATCATGCCACATGTATACATTTCCACCACCTAATATATATGACATTTCAACTTGTTTGCAACTAATATGCAATTGTATTTCAACTTAAATTTTGAAAGTTGGGCGAAAAACCCTTAAGCAAATGACATATGGCAATACATCAACAAATTTGCCCCAATGCATTAATGACCTTCATGCACTTATGCTTATGGGATTTTGTTTTTGTTTTTGGAGGTTGAAGGTTCTTATTCTTGTTCTTAAAAAAAATGAAGGTTTTTGCTTTTGCTTTTGGATGTTGAAAGTTTTTGTTTTTACTCTTAAAAAGGTTGAAGGTTTTTGCTCTTGTTTTTTAATGTTGAAGGTTTTTGTTGTTTCTTTTGAATGCTGAAGGTTCTTGCTCATACTTTTGAATGTTGAAGGTTCTTACTTTTGCTTTTTGATGTTAAAAGTTATTACTCTGACTTTTAGATGTTCGAAGTTCTTACTTTTGGTTTTAGATGTTGAAAGTTCTTGTTCTTATTCTTGGATATTGAAGGTTCTTACTTTTGTTTTTGGATGTTGAAGGTTCAGTCTCTTACTCTTAAATGTTGAAGGTTCTTACTTTTACTCTTGGATGTTGAAGGTTTGTGATTATTGGTCTTTTGTTTATTTTCATATATTAAAGAAAATTTATTTGAAAATATATTCCATTTTATTTAGAAATTTATTGTAAAAATTTAATTTAACTTATAATTATCGCAACCCTAGCCTTGGTGCCACAACCCTAGCCTTAGGTTCACGACCAAAACAAAGGCTTGCAAGGTTATGGGCCAAGAAGCAAGCATGGGAATCACACCGCATGCTCCCGGGAGTGTAGGGAAATGCGAGGGAATGAACCCTCACACTCCCAAAGGAGCTTCCACTTTGGGAGTTGGAGTCCCGATGGACTTCCAAATTTTCAGAGAGTGATTGCAAGGGTCAAAAGTCAATGAATTGAAGGATTATTTATATCATTGGAAAGCTCTTGGAATTTAAATGTACAAAATGGGCTTTCATGAACCATTTGGACACTTCAAACACAAGTTATGACCAAAAGAAGGGTTGGGAGTCAAATTGCCGATTTGATTCCCAACCATTAAAAGTCGGGAATTGCCCCCAATTTCCTTGTTTGTAAGTGGCGTGCGACATACCATTGGAAAGCTCTTGACGAGAGCTACAACTTTCTTTAAACCTCATCTCAATCGAAGGTCTGCACGCAAAGTTATGAGCTTCTAAAGTCGCGGGAGTACTTTGGGAGTCCCAAATGTGGGAATTTCGAGATTTTCGGGACAAAATGACATTTGGGTGCTGGTCCCATGGCCAGGCACAATGTACTATAAGGGGGAAGGTGGTGGCTTCCCTCAAGTTCAGGTCGTGTTGAGTCTTATGAATCCGAATTTGCCCATGGTTCGTCTTAGCACCAAAAGTGTTCTAGCTATGCACTAACCAACTTATTGTTTGGTTTTGTGCAAGTCCGTGTGAGTGAGTGATTGCTTGTCATTTTTCCTAGTCCCATCCTGAAGCTCTAGAACGCCCCTCTACCCCCAAAATGCTATGAGTTAGGGAACGTCCCCCAATTCCTTACTTTTTCATTATTTTCATTTCAGACTCACATTTGAGTCTCTCAAAGAGCTTGGGAACGCACCAATAATGATGAAAGATTTATGAAAGGTGATTTTTTAATGATAATCATGTTACATGTCTTGTTTTATGTTTGAACATTTGTGATGACTTTTGTTATTTTTATGTTATAAGGCCAAACTTTCATTATGTTTCAATCCATTGACACCAAAACTATGTATACAAAGTAAAATTCTTTCAAATGTACCTAAAATTATAATTCAATTAGTATTTGATTATATTTACAAATGTACAAATTATAGTTTAATTCGTATCAATGTTCTACATATGTTGCATTTTAATGACAAATAGATTGCATGTTAATGGCAGTATAGTTGTAAACTAGTTTTATTGAAGTTGAAGGGATTATTTACATATTTTTGACATTACAATGTTATGATATGCTATTGATTTCATTTCACATGTGGAACTAAATATCATAACATGTCAAATTTCAAGCAGATAAGGTGGATTGAAAAAATTGCATGACTTAAGTTCCATTTTAGGAAAAATAGAAGAAAACATTCATTTATGGAACATAATGTTTTAGATGACAATATTTCATTATTGTGAGTCATCATTTTGTTTAGATAAATTGTTTGTAATAAATAATTTGGGCATTATATTTAGATTCATAGTTAAATTGTCTTTTGATAAAAACATTTTTAAAAAAAAATTGTAATGTATTCTTCAACATGGAATGTAAATCTATTTAAAGTTTCAAATCCATTTGGTGTTTATAAATAATGATGTTTAATGCAATTCAACATTATCTATTATAATTAGGACAACATGATAATGGTTATGTGGAGTTTGTATAATTGCATTGTAAGTTGCAATTTAGTTGTTTAATACTACTAAAATCAATTACCATACAATTGCTTCGAAACCCAAACTTAAACACCTAGTTGCAAATAAGTCACCAAATCCTTTATTTTCATTTCATTTTTAGTTGTAAATTAGTTGCAAAGGATAGGAACATAATTCATTGCACAAATGGATGAATGAAATAATTAAAGATTATAGTCATCAAACTAGTTGTAGATAAGTTGCAAAAGGTAATAACATATGTCATCCGTTGACAAATGGATGAAAAACCACATTGGCATTTCGTTCGCCATGTTGGTATGTGCGTGAGAATCTGACATGGAGATTAGTTGCACATGAAATTTTGTATGAATGTTTCCTCTAATATTAGTTTTCCAACAACATTATGCATATTAGATTTGAAGGTTTTAGGAAGGCGTTATGGCAATTGGAGCAAGGGAGAGTCAAACTATCACAAAAGGTGAACTTCCAACTATAGCACAACACAACATTTCATTACATCTTGTCATGGTAAGTACATTGATTTCCTCAACATCTTTTAGTACCAATTAAGTGGACACAATACCATAGGTTCCTTAAGTGATTTATTATCTTCCATTGAACCACATTTTAACTTGTTAAAATACAACCACATAATAATTTCGCCCATGAATGAATTTTGTGAATTCCATGTCTCTAAATGAAAAGGTGTACAAAGATTTCTCACTTGAGCACCATTGGGGTGCGTCAGTCTAATTTTGACCTACCACCAAAACTAAATTATTGTTTTAATTATTTTACTAAGCATTATTGGAGATGTTTTAAGTATGTCGAAATTGATGGGTAGCAATTGGGTAACATTTCCTTCACTCAAATGGCAACCCTTCACCACATTCTAGTTATGTTGAAATTAATGGATTATAGATGTTTGAAAAGACTTAATGGATTGTAATATGTGGGAAAACAAAGTGTTGCACATGGAATTTATTTTGGTGGTGATGTATTTGACAAGGTAAAATATACAATAGGTTGATATTGAAAGATTATGGTCCAAGCTTTGAACTGCAACTTTCAACCATGAATGATGAAACAAGATTACCTCAAAAACTGATGCAAAGTTCCATACTTGATGTGAAGGACAAAGAGTGAAAAGGAACCCAAACAAACTTACACTAAAAAGCTTGATATGAAGAGAGTAGGGGCAGCTCTTTGAAAATATACTTGAATAAACTTTGTTGTTAGTTTTAGGGTTTAGGGTTTGGAACAAATACAACAATGAAGACCACATTGGCAACCATGAATGACATTGTTGGTGGACAGTAACAAAGCAATAAATGATTACTATCCCATTCTAAATCAAACTTTCCAAGTTTGATTGAAGCAATTTTGTCTTGCTGGATCAAGTGGTTGACAATTCCAATATTGGAATTTCAAAAATATTTATGAATTGCAAGCAATGATGCTATTGAACAAGCGAGGATTTTGTTTATAATTTATACCAATGTTTGTTAGGGTATTTGATTAGTACAATAAAAATCAAGGATTCAAGTTCTTGTGATCTATACTCAAATTGACACCCTTTTGTTGGGTCATAGTGAACCAACAGCCAGCAACACCATCCATTGGATACTTTTTATTACTCAGTTGTGGATGAAGGTAATCAATTTTGTAAAACAAAGGTTTTGTATGTAGGGAGATAAGTAGGAAAATAAGTAACTACTAGATAAATAAATGGTTTATACATAAGTAAGGGGTTTTTTAACTACCTACCTATTAACAACATGTTTTTTGGTTGTTAATTAGTAGGTAGAAAAAAAAGAAACTAAGTTAACCACCACAAATAGCTAGGGAATTGGAACCCAACAAAAACTTATTTCTCGTTCACTTACCATTCATCCTTCTTGGTGTGTTCATGTGTGCTAGTTCACTTTGACCCTTTTGTTGGAATTGGTACAATAATCTATCCATGAAACTATTTTTTTTCTTTTTTTTTAGCTAAATTCAAAATTGAGACCAAGGTCATGAAATGAATTAATTAATACGGTCAAGCTCTCTAGATAGAAAAGTTGAATATTTTGAAATTTTTAATAAATAGGTTGAGTTTCATAATTAAATATTTATTTTAATTAGTTGTTGAACTTGGTACATACATAAACTTTTATTTTATTCATTGAAAACCTTTATACCCCATACAATCTTTAAACATATAAGAGTGTGTATTGACATAAAACCAAACCCAATTTATCAAATGGGCCCAAAAAATCTTGAATTTGAAAAAATATATTAAAATTAGAATTGAGAAAAAAAAAAAAAAAATCAAGCTCAAAACCCCCAACCACCCAAAGAATCTCCAAATAAATTGAAACCCATTTTGGAAGAACCACACAACACTAGTTTATACTAATGTTGGTTGAGTATCACATTTTAGGGTTAATTTCAAGATATCAATAAAACACTTTATGTAAAAAATACAATAAATGGATATGCATTGAAAAATTTCAGCAATTTATTTGTAGAAGTAGATATCAATCTAATTTAATTTAGATCCTTTAGTGGATATGAATTTGCTAGTTATAAAATTTGAACAAATTACAAATACATACAAAGGTTATACATATTCAAAATCTATTTGATATGGATTTAGGTTTAATTTCAATCCTTTTGTGGATATGAATTTCATTGTAAAGGTCATGCATATACAAAGTCAATATGATCACATTTTTTTCCACTTGCCTAAAGCACATTCCTAAACTATAAATTGTAACTTGCGAGGGAATTAAACCCTATTTCTCAAAAGAATTTTGCCTACTACAATGTAAGCTACCTGCCCCACCAACACCCCAAAACCCACCCCAATAATCCCATGCAAAAACCCATATAAAAACCCAATAGTTTTCCATACCATAATATCCAATAAATTGACTTTCTCCGAGCCAAGTTCTTTCCAAGCTTTCTAATGAAAAACTTGTTATAGATACTTGGAAATGTTAGTGATAGTAGAATGAGAAAAACAACAAAAAAAAATCATTAAGTTGATTACCTATGTTAATCACCATCAACATTCATATTTTCAAAATGCTTTATTTCTTCAATCAATCCATATGTGTCATTAGCTATAAATCCTTTAGCTTTCAAGTAATCTTTCATGGTTTTATTTGGTGTATAATTAACGCATAGATCATCAAGCCAATTTTTAACAATTGTGTTAATCTTTTTCAAGTTTTCCACTTGTAAACAACATCTTCACAAAGCTGTCAATATTCCAACAAGACTAAATATTATTTATGTTTCAATATGTGACCATGGGATGCAAAGAATCTATTTGGCTAGAAATGCCACATTGAAAAACTATCTTTCATTGTTGCACCATTGAACAAAAGGATCTCACATCTTGTAGGAGGTATGGATAACCTCCTAAACAAATATACCTCTCTAGTGACAAGTGTTCAAAAAGACTTTTTAAAAGACGCTCCAACCCCAAAGATGTTACCTTCATCTTTGGGCTCATCACCATGACCCAAAAAAATGCATGCTTTAATAGTAAGGTTTAAGGTTTCAAAATAGGTCATGAGAAGGGGGGTACAAGTTTCAAATCATACTCAAAAGCAAGTGAAATTGCATCCCCATGTCCCACCAAATTGTTTACAACTCATAGTGATTTGAATTGAAGATTTACCATAATAGCAAGCATGTTATGAACATGGTCTACATCAAAAAAATTAAAAAATTGGAGGAAAGGTTTTAGAACTTTCGCAACTTCTTCCCACATCCTTCTTTGGAAGGAGACGAATTCATAATAAAATTGATCCAAAGCCTTTATCCCATCTGAAAATTTCACCATTTTAACTAGTTCAGCTTGTATCTTGATAGTTAGGGTAATGGTAGTAATTAAAACATTAGATAGTAGTTAGTGACCACAAGACTAATTCATAACACGTCATGACCCCATGGTTCAAACATGATGTGATTACCTTTACAATGGCCCACACTTGGGTTTTCAAAACTTTTTTTTATAAAGTGACAATCCTCTACCTTCCATAACATGTGATGATGGTTTCCTTGAATTCCAAAGTCTCTTCAAACATAATGACTTTAGATGCAAATTTGGTTTTGAGAAAGGTCTTAAGCTTTCGAAGTGGCATCTCATATTCAATACAAGACTTCTCCCATTCATGTCTCCTTTTCCCAAATTTTTTTGTCCATGTAATTCTATTTTGTAAAGCAACATGTGCATCCTTCACATTCACTTGCACCAAGCCCTTAGAAACTTTGTTGTCATTTGTAAAAAAATGGTATCTTTTAAACATCACATGCTTGAAACACATACCTTCATAAACCTTAATAAGCCTTAGAGGTTGACAATCAATGATGAAGCATAATGCAATGCCATGGTTGTCAAATTCTTGCTCTCATCTTTCACAAATGCAATCACACAATGCATCAACCCAAACTTTGAAAGTAGTGATTCAAGTCAAATTTCCATACTCCACCCACTTGTTTCCTTCACTTTAAATAAGTCCACATTAACATGCATAGGGGTCCAAGAATGATTTAAAAAATTTGTCACGAGGGCAAAAATGTCCACACCATCCCTAAACATCCAAAGATCAAAACTTATGGAAATAATCGTCACAAATGTAAGGTTTGGAAATACATGCAAATTTGTTTGTTTTTTTTTTTTCCCATTGCAAGAAGCACATCATCCACAAGCACAGTCCAAGAAGGAAATTATGAAACTCAAGGACATTGGTGTAAAACTAACCTTTTTAGCCATATATTTTTTGTAGTGGAAAACACCCAATATCCTTTGCAAATGTAAAACACCAAATCCTCAATAAACATACGATATGTTTGGTCATTTTTTTGTAGGGATTTGTGGCCCAAAATAAGTGGTGATTGAATAACTAGAAGGCCTAATCCTTTTCTTCCCTCTTTGCCAAGTATGATTTGCATTAACAGTTGTTACCTTTTTTGCAAGCTATGTTTTTCTTAGCGTAAACAACTTGTGATGTGAAATATCAACATGAGTTTTCATGGGTTTGATTCTTTTAATCTTATTATACTTAATCAAAACCCTTATCAAAAAACAATTTGGGACAAAACAACACAAATAATCCCCAACAAATTGAACTTCATTGGTGTGGTTTCCAAAGAGCAATTTAAACTTGTATAATTGTAAGTTGTAATATTTCATTTTCTAATGAATTACCAAGCATTGCCCACACATTTTCCATATTCAAATCATTTGTGCCCACATCTTCACATGTAGGTGGTCCATCAACACTACCAACACTTTCAATAACAACAATTTCCTCTTCAATATCCATGGTGCACATTACATAATGCAAATAAAAATTCCCAATGCTACACCATATATTTTATTGAGTTGCAACAAAGCTCTAATTGCAACAAAATATGGACAAACCCATCTTTGGGTGGTACCACTAGGAACATCACACTTTAGTTTTCTTGGATTCATTGAACTTTGAAAAAATCATAGGAAACACTTAAATAAATATTTTTCCATGAATATATTTCTTAAATTCTATAGATTTTGAAATTTCAATAATATCAAAAACATTTTGTATTTTGATGTTCTTAATCATTGCATTAGAAAAAGTTTAAGGAATGTAACATTGATTCTTTTGCTTGAACTTTTTGGTCAAGAACACAATTTTAAAACACGATTTGAAAATTTTCTTATGAATTGGTTTCCTAGGTAATTTTGAAATCATTCTATTAAAAGGTTTTTATTATGATAATCGAATAATTATAATTTAGCTATGAATTTTCAAAGTTAAGGCTATTGATTTCTAAAGGGGTCATTTTAATTAGGAATATAGAACTTAAAAAAAAAACCATTTTCTTATTCCAAAATAAACTTCAAGCCATATATTAAAGTATGCAACGGATAAAAATGAAAATAATAATAATAATTGTGAGAACATTTAAAGGAAAGGGCATAGGAAAATGATTTGGCCACTTTTGGTTTCTTAACCATTCTTTGAAGTGGTTCATAGTGGTACCACTTGAAGATGGGTTTGCCCATATGTAAACTGAAATTGTCAATGCAAGATAAAATTAAATTATTACAACCAACCTACAAACTCCTACAATCAAAATGTTTGCCAAACTTTTAAACCCAATAGTCAATGCAAGGTGCAACCAAGCTATGAACTATAACCAAGTTCCAACTCACAACAAAACTTTGATTTGCAACAAAATCTTTAAACTTGAATTAGTGCAAGCTACAACCAAAATACATGTTACAAGTAAGTGACAAGCTACAAACTACAAGTTGCAAGCTATAAACAAACTACAAGTTGCAACCAAATTGTTGTAAGCTGCAACTTATAACCAAACTATTACATGCTCCAAATAAACTATCACAGGCTTCAAGTTACAAGGTGCAACCAATTTGCATTCTACTATATATTCCAACCAAACTACTATAAGCTACAAGTTTTAGTCCAAGTGCTACAAGTTACAAGTTGTAACCAAATTACTACACACTAAAACCAAATTGCTACAACCAAGCTCCGACCAAACTATTACAACCAAGTTACAAGCTATAACCAAGCTTCAACTTGCTATAGAGCTCTGATCTATAACAAAATCTTTTAATGCTAATTAATGCAAGCTAAAACCAAACTAAAAGTTGCAACTAAGTTGCAAGCTATAACCAAGTTAGAAGGGGCAACCAACTATTATAACCAAGTTGTAAGTTGCAATCAAGCTTCATCCTGCAACATAACTTTGACTTACACAAAAATATTTAAACCTTAGTTAGTCAAAATTACAACCAAGTTATTGCAATCACAACCAACACGCAAGCTATAACCAAATTGCAAGTGAGAAGTTGTAAAAAAGTGCACTCCGACACATTGTTGAAAAGTTCACTCTAATAAATTACGAAAAAGCTAACTCTAACAACTTGTGGAAATTTCATTATGACGAGTCATATAGAAAAATTCACTCCAATGAACTAGAACATATTGTTTTGATGCATTCATGAACTTGCTACTCAACTTGATGAGCTTGTTGTTCTAGCCTTTGACATATAATAAACAACAAACTTTTTGGAAAACAAAATCATGCAAGCATACCTCTTACATGAAAAATCTTTGTGCATTTGAGTGCTTCAACACTTGGGTGTTTGAGTGCATTCATGAAATCCTCTTTGGCACCACAACTATGACATGATAAAAGCTTTCAACATTTTGATGTTTGAGTGCACCAAAATCTTCTAAATGGCAAAGCTTTTATGTGAGAGAAAAGCAATGGAACAATAGAAGAAAAAAGATAGAAGAGACCTTGGAAACCCTAAACAAGCATATGCATATATACATATGCATATTTGGACCCTTAAACACAAGATATGAAAAAAAGTAAAACATAATCATACACATCCAGGATCTCATAATGTAATGGTAAACCAGATATCCATAATGAACAAACATATATGTACAAGTAAATATAAATATAAGGATATCATCTAGATCTAGATCTGCCGGTTACCTATACCTCAACATATTGGAGATGAGGAAAATCCGGATATGCATTGTTCATAACTGGGGCACTATGCATGTTGATAACCGGAACTCCCAGGTATATGTGGCCAACACTGGTTTATACTTACCTCTGCTTTGCTGTACAAGCTATTCGAAGACATGATGATATCGCCTTCCTTCATAACTACCCTTGGAATTGAATGTAAAAGCAAAGAGGGTACACATACTTACGTCCTTACAAAAGTGTACACAATCAATCAATGATGGGTCTTAATTAGTGAGCGAGCACCACCAAACTCATCATTAATGAGCATTCATGATTCTGCCAGGACTGATCCATCAATGAATCTCTGTGAGATCATCGTTTCATACCAGTGTTGATGAATAATAACGGCTTGCACCAAGGAGGAAGACGAGAGGACTCAGGTCTAGCAAGGAGGAAGAAGAGAGGACTCAGGACTGGCAGTGTTTTTTTCTTACGTAGCCTAAGTGGCGATCATCCTTAAGAAGATTTAATCAAATCTGGCTATAAACTTAATATGAAGTACAAATCTTGAATAATTCTTCTATATTTTGGGCTACACATTAAAGATATCCGTAAAGTCACCTTGTCTTCACCTTGACTTCACCTCTCTTTCACCCCCTAACCCCTCTTTTAATGGTATCTGCAAAGTAAGGAAATTTTATTAGATCTCAGTATGAAATGCTGAAACCCAAAAAAAAAAAAAAAAAAACTGGTGATGTTGTTCTGCAAGGTGGTAACTAGTTTTACCATGGCCTCCTCCACAATGTAACAAGTTTTTAGCCAATTATTCAAATTTCAGGCACATCTCCTAACCATTGATTCACTAAAATTGACATTGACAATCCAAAAATAAAAACCCAAAAACCAAAAAAATGAAGCTAGCATATAGTTGCATGTCTCACTTAGGAATTTTTTTAAAAAATTTCCTGAATAGGACATAGAAACCAGTTACATAACCAAAGAACCACAAAGTTCATGAGGAAACTTACAAAGTGTAAACTAATGTTCTCTCACTATATTGTTCTTGAGATATCCTTGGGTAAAGGTATATAATTTTTAAATTATATTTACCCATGAGGTAAGGGTATATTAGCATTCCAAAAAAAATCATCAAGTTACGGTATGAGTATTAAAATATAAAAAATTGATAAATGGGTAAGGTCTGAGTAGCCCCTTATCATATACCCCTTTTGGGATAAAAATTGGGTATGTATGATTTATTTAATTGACTCAAAATGAAAGAAAAATTTCACTTTTTTGAAAACATTTCAAAGGCCAAATCCAATGTCAAAATGCAAAAATCAAAGTGTTTGATACATCTTTGACTACGATAATTGTGCTTATGAGTGAACACTTCATATATGAAAAGACAATGGTGTTATGGTTGACATTTGGTTATTGATAAAATCCAAAGATAATTTATAACTCATCCTTGGGTGCTCTAACGAATTTTTGAATAATCTAATTTCATTAAGTAATGTGAAAATTGTGGCCCTCCAAAATAGTGGAGGTCTTTCACTTTAAACATATCTTCACCCAACACTTACTACTCTTAACATGTGCATTTTTATCACATGTTAACAATCCTCAATTTTATCCATATGATTTATCTAAAGTTCTCACCTTCTCACAGCTATACTTGAATCAAAGGGGAGGCACTCTATATTCACATAAAATTTTATTTTGCGGGGAGACCTCAAAATTTCAATTTATTTTTGTTTATTCATGTGATGGGTCAACTAATCACCCCCAGAAACAAAAAAAACTTGGTTAGCATCCAATTTAATTAATAGAATTTGTAAGACTTAAGGTTTAAATCACATGTAACCTATTTGTTTTTACTTGGATGCCAAGACATATATTGCTTTGGGTAATTCTTACATATATCAAAGGTTATGTATATGATTATGTACCTTTGGGTATGCCCTCAATTAGGGTATGTTGATTTGAGGAAAATAAGTTATGATATATAATATATTCGATTCATACCTAGCAAATATAATTGGGTAAAAGATATATCCATGCAATGTTGATATAAACCAATGTTGGGTAGTTAGAAATAATAGAACTTGATAACTGATGGTTCTCATGTAGTTATGAAAAGATATATAATTACAATTCTCAAAAATCTAAGAACTAATTTCTGACATATAGCCTTAGTTCTCAAGAGATTAAGAACTAGTCAAATAACCTTCTATAGAACTATTCATTTTCTCCTCATTATTTTGTGAGAACTACTAGCTTTTTTAACAGATTTTGAAAAAAACGACATTAAAGGGCTTTTTAAAAAAAAAATTCAAACAAATTAGAACCAAAGGTTATTTATGTCTGATTATTTTCAAATAACCATTCAACACTAATGTAAACCAATGTTGATCAATTCTTAAGAACCCATGAATCCAAGTTCAACACAAGGCTAGTTCCAACTTAAATGTGACCATAATTTTGGGGGGTTTTTGGGATCTAGTCCAAGGCCAAGGGACACCCCCCCCCTCCTACTTTATTTCTTTCTCTATTTTTACCCATCTTAAAAAAATTCAATTTTTTCTCTCTTATCGCCTACCACTTTCTTTTCCCCCTACCCCTTCAATGTCCTTCACCATCTCAAAGTGCCCCTCCCCTTGCCCCTCTCTAGCCTTGGGTAATTTATTGAAATAAGAAAAAAATAATGACATGGAAGGTGAAGAGAAGAGATAAAAGTGTAGGTGCGGGTCCACCCAAGGCAACAAATAAAACCCTAAGAATAATATCACTTTTCATGTTGTTATTCATTACTAGAGTAGATTATCCTCTTGGAATTCCTTAACACCTAAGGGAGACTATGGTTTGAATTGCTGTTTAAATACCACATTATTGGGTAGGTATCTATTGTTAGTGAATATGAGCTTAGGAACTCTATACCATATCTAAAGAAGAACAAAGACAAAGGACCCAAGTCCCAGACAAAAATCCAAAGGGGGTAAAAAAAGGGGTAAAGAAACAAATTAAGTTTCAGAGTCCCCCATCAGTTGCAAGAAGCATAAGAGAAAAAAAAGAAAGAAAACCTGAAAAATACTTAAGCCAGAGGAGGGCCATCAATGGCCTTTACTGGCCATGCCTTTGGGTCTGCTGACCATGAGCACTTTTTCACTGGGTTCCAGTACCCTGGTGAACTATAGTGCTTAAGCTCAGTTGCTGTTTTCATACCCATCTTACTAAAAACCCACGAGTAGCCCTTATTTACGTACTGACCATATATATCTATAAATATATATAAACCCAAAAAATCCAATAAAACCCCAATGGCCAAAACCATCACACGGAAAACAAAATGGAAGGCCAAAGAAAGGCCAAAAAATGTTCAGCCTGCAAGAACCAAAGAAGGGAGAGAGTCAGTCCCTCTCATGGTAGGAAGGTATCTCACCTGTGGCCTTTCTAATGTCATTAGCATGCAAATTGTGAAATCTAGCAATATAGGATGTTTAGAACAAGCATCTCTCAATAACACAATCTTCCTATTTATAGCAAAAGTTGAGGCATGGTAAAAACAATATTAACACGATGCTTGAAAAACTGAATGCAAGAAGACAAGGATAAATAATTTTTTAATTGTCTATTTTGAAAAAGATAAGCACACTCCTTAATACATATTGGGCTCATGTGTGTCGTGCATCTCCATGATCATTGGAATAAAGTGATGCTCCTTGTAAAATCTTCTTATACTTGTAGATCTTAACAATGACACTAAGTTTTGCAATTGCACCTATTGTTCGATTAATGACATCATATTCATCATTTCCTATGTTGAATCAATAATCACCACATTGACAACAAAAAATTGATCCTCATAAATTATATAAAGATCAACTTATAATGCAACTTTTAACATAAAAACATATCATTGCTCTCTCCATACAACATACCCATTTTCTTGAGCAAGGACATACATGATGTCTCTAATAATGTCATATATGTATCTAAACTTAGGCACTAGTAGTCACCTACTATGCTACCTACCTACAGGACATTATCTTTGCCGAGATGGGTTACAAAGATGAAATGCCCCTTCAACTCAGTTGGGTTCAGTCACAAATGAGTCAAAACAGGCTGCAATAACAGGCTTCCAATGGATGGTGCACTGGTGGCTGTTGGTCCACATTCACTCTGGTCTTGCACTTTGAACTCTAATAAAACATCACTGGGATTGATTAGAACGCAACAAAGGCAGTTCTATGCTTTCTGTCTGATATGAAAACTTTACTTCACTGCCTGGTCTAATAATGTCTGTCTGACTGGTCATCATTTCAATAACGGATGCAAAGGTTCAAATCCAGCCAATCCCACAAAGAAAAAAGTGGAGTCTTGCTGGGACTAACAAATATCCAGAAAGCCATAAAAAAGGGGGATTTTTGTTTGTTGTGGCTACATTGATTTTTTTAATAAAAAAATCAAGTACTGATTTATATTACTACATTTGGCCATTTTTAGTACCTCAATATTGAGGTATTATAATAGAGCCAAAAAGGCTAACTAATTATTTTATGTAAATTTTGATTTTTAACTTGATATTTTATGTAACATTTTAAAATATTAGTTAAAGGTTTCTCCTTTCTTTTTTTCATCATTTTCCTTTCATTTTTATTTTTTTTTCACTTTCTTAAATTTTTTTCATTTCAACAAGTTAGATTATCATGGATTGTAGAATATGTGTGTGTGTGTGTGTGCGTGGGGTAAAAAATCTGAGTATAATCACAGCTTTTTGGGCTCATGGTCTAACAAATGTCCAACCCACCTGTAAACAAAAATATCAATTTGGACCATTGAAATGTGACCAAGCGTGATTTTTTGAGCTCATGATCTAATGGACTTGATGCCAAGCCCGTCTAAAATAGTTGGGCTTGGCACCAAGTCTATTAGACCTTTGCCATAATGCATTCAATGTTGATTTTTTATCCATTTACATTTTTCCCATCCCTTAGTCCTTCAACCTTTGCGTAAGGTGAACTTCTGAGAAATGGCTTTTTCTTGGTTCATATATTTTTCTACTTTGATAGTCATCGGCTTTCAAGCTCTAGTGTAAAGAGGCACTAACTTTTCTTGGATTTAATATGGCCACTAATAGGCCCCACTCAACAAGGTGAAGGTACTAGTGTAGGTGCTGGTTCATCTTGGCCAAACAATGTATCCAGAGAGGACATGGCACAAACTGCGAGTACTTATTAACCCACTCTGGTTTCAGTTGAACCTATTTTGAGGTTTTTTGTATGTTTTGTGTTTTGAGGTTTTTCAGGTGTTCCTCCCCGCCCCTTATCCAACATGCTCCTTGTGACCAGGGGTTTTGAGTATTGATTTGTTCATGTTTCCCTTGCAGCCCGCCCACATTGGTTGTTTTTTTCCGTGTGAACTTGAGTTCCTTCATCATCTTGTACCTTTCTCTCCTCCTTATTCAGGTGCTTTGTTTTTTTTTCGACATTGGCCTCTCTCCTCTAAACCATGGTGAACCAACACCCATGTTGGTGGTACCTTCACCTCTTTGAGCAAGGCCTCTTAGAGGCCATATTAAGCCCAAACAGAATGTTGGATTGAACTCAAGAGACTCTGATTTAGTCTAGGCATGGGATATTTGTTATATTTTTAAATAATTTAAATGAATTTTGAGATTTTTAACATGGTACCAATGTGAGTGCTGGTTCACCCTGCAAGATCTCTCTATCTCTCTCATCTTCCCCATTTGTGATGTCAGTCTGGGATATCTTGGGAAAGAGTTCAGTACTCTGGTCATCTACTCTTATTATGAGCATTCAAAGAGGTCAATATGCACAAAATCTTCATTTGCAGGAAATTCTTGTTTTTGCTCACCCTCCCATATCAAAAGATTATCAACAAAATCCCTGTAACTGACTAATAATTGGCATTATAACCGACAATTATCAAATAATTGGTTATTTGATAACCTACCCTTATGCATAACCAATGATTATTACCTAAAGATATTGATAACATGACCACAACCCCAAAAGATTTGATATTGATATTATAACCTAATTGATGCTCAAAATTGCTTTGAAGAAATAACCTACACTTGTCAGTCATGAAAAAAAATCAACAACTGACCAACACTGGTTTATATCAGTCTTGGCTGATTATACCTGTGAGTGTTGGTTATCAACATGCATAACTCCCTAGCTCTCAACAATTCATATCCAGATTTTTGTCATCTCCCATATTTGGAGGAATAGATAATTGGTAGATGTAGGTCCAAATGATATTTTTTTGGTTATATATTTTATTTTATTTTTCATCATGGATATTCTTTTTTTATAATTGTTGACATCCAAAATATGTATAATTATGTTATACATGCCTTTTTTTTTAGATAACTTTTTTTAAGGGTCCAATTATGCATGTGTATATGCATATCCTTGTGTAGGGTTTAAGATTCCAAAGTTTTCTGTTTCTTCTTTTTCCTATGATGTTTCTATTACATCAAAGCTTTGTTGGGGAGGATTTTGACATGCCTTTCTCCAATGAACAAATTTTTTGTCATGTCGAAAAGGACTATAGTGCAATCAAACACCCAAATGTTAAAGCATTCAAATGCACAAAGCTTCATTTGGATAGAGTATGATTATGTTTGTTATAGGTCAAAGGTCAAAGACATTAAACATTTGAATATTGGTTTGTTCAATGTTTAAGGTTGTTATATTACAAGTCAAAGTCAGTTTTGTTGCAATTCATCGGAGGTCTATTGCCATTGACCAAAACAACTTTGTTGTCATTCAACAAAGCTCATTGGGACATTGAATATAAGAATGTAGTTCATTATTGATTTAGTTTGTTATAATGAACTTTTTTGCAACTCATCAAAACTTTTGTACAATTCATTAGAGTTTTGTTGCAACTCATTAAAAAAATTATGTAGTTCATCAAAGCTTTGTTATAGATTATCTTGGATTTTTTAATAGCTTCTTATAGGTTTGTGAGAAGTATGGTTTACAAATTAAGATTTTTGATGATTTTATTGCAAGATGGAGCTCTATTGTAATTCATTGAAAACTTTCCTATAAATAATCTTAATTTTGTTGCAACTTGTTGAAATTTTGTTGAATTTTTTTTAGACCTCAAAATTTTGTTATAGGTTGTCAAAATATAAATGAAAAGGTTTGCAAGAGATGAACATGCTTTGATGCAATTTGAAGCTTGAGGTTTTTCTTGTTATTTTGTTGCAAGTTGAAACATTATCGAAGGTCATTGGATGTCTATTGTACTTTGTAGCTCATTGAACTTGTATTTGTAGTTTGTAGGTTGTTCCTTGTAGGTTCGACATGTTCAAGGTTTGGGAACTCAACATTTTGCGGTGTGCATTACGCATTATGCACCATGGTTACAAAAGATGAAATTGTTTTTGTCGAGAATGTTGGTGGGGTTGATGGACCACCTACATTTGAAGATGTGACCACAAATAGTTCACACATGGAAAATGTGCAAATAAAACTTGGCAGCTCATTGAAAAATGAAGTATTACAATTTACAATTACACAAGTTCAATTTGCACTTTGGAAACCACACCATTGTGTTTCAATTTTCTAGGGTTTTATTTCTTATGAATGATGATTTACCTATGGATCTTGAAAATTTGCAAATGTTACAATGTATTGTTTATACATCAAAGAAAACATCAAGTAATGTTATGTCCCAAAATGTTTTTTTGAAAAAAGGCTTGATTAACTATAATAAATTAATAGGATTATTCCCATGAAAGCTCATGTTGATATTGTGCACCCCATGTTGTTTACTTTAAGAAAATCACAACTTGTAATAAAGATGGTAATGGTTGATGTTGATCATTTGCAATAACAAGGGAAGAAAAGGAATGGGCCTTCTAGTTGATTGTGAACCTTTGAGGCTTATCAAGGCTTATGAATGTATGTGTTTTGGGCATGTGATGATTTAAACTTGCTAGTATGTTATTAATGACAACAAAGTTTCTAAAGGTTTATTACAAATGAGAAGGATGCAAAATCTATTTTACAAAAGACAATTACATGGACAATAAATATGGGAAAAAGAAGCATGAATGGGGAAAAATTTGCATTAAATGCAAGATGCCACTTTGAAAATTTAAACTTTATCAAAACCAAATTGGCATTCAAAGTCATCATGTTTTAAAAGACCGTGGAATTCAAGCAGGGATGATCACTTGTTATGGAAGGAAAAAAATTGTCACGTTACCAAAAAAGGTTTTGAAAACCCAAGTGTTGGATATTGTAGAGGTAATAACATCATGTTTGAACCCTATGGTCGTGGCTTGTGTTATGAACCAATCCCATGGTCATTGGTTATTGTTTAATGCTTTAACTACTACCATGATTTTAGTTATCAAATTTCAAGTTGAAATGGTTGAAATGGTGTAAGTTTCAAATGGGGCAAAAGCTTTGGACCAGTTTGACTCCAACCTCCTTTTCCAAACAGACATGTAAGACAAAATTGTGAGGGACTTAAAACCTTTTATGTAGTTTATGAAAAAAAGTTATTTAGACTAAGTTCATAACATGCTTACCATAATGTTGGATCCTTAGTTCAAATTATTATGAATTGTGGAAAATTTGGTGGGACACGAGGAAACAATCCAACTTATTTTTTAACAGGATTTGAAAGTTGTAATTCCTTTTTTCATGACATGTTTTCAAACCTTAAACCCTACTATTGAAGCATGGACATCAATTAATTTTAGTGTTGAATTTGAAAATGAATGTAAGATGTTTGGGGTTGGAACATCCTTTGGAAGGTCTTTTCAGACATTTGTCATTGGAAAATTATAATTGTTCAAGAGGTTATCCATATGCCTTGTTACTTGTGAAGATCATCTTGTTTAGTGGTGCAAAAGTGAAAATAATTTCCAAATGTGGTATTTTTGGCAAAAACAAATTTTCGGCATTCCAAAATCATACATTAAAGTAGAAAAGATCTTTAATTTTGTTCGGGTATTAATAGCTTTGTGGTGATGTTGCTTGTAAATGGAAAACTTAAATATAATCATCACAATTGTTATAAATTAGCCTAATGGTTTTTATGTTTATTGTATGCCAAATAAGAACATGAAATGTTACCAAAAAGTTGAAAAGTTTTTGGTTAGTGACAATTACAAATTGATTGAAGAAACAAAATATTTTGAAATTTTGAATGTAGATGGCAATTAACATTGCATAGGTCTTCATTTTTCCCTTTTTTCTTTTTTTCTTTTCAACAACAAATGAATCTTTTATTGTTCATTTCTTTTTGTTATCATTAACATTTTCAAGTCTCTGTAATAGGTTTCTTCATCTGAGGACTCAAAAGGAGTTGACTTTACAAAGTTGGATATTGTATGGCAAGCTATTGGGTTTTTGTATGGATAGTTAAGGTGGGGTTTGGGGTGTTGATGAAATGGCTAGCTTGCACAACAATTGGAAATGTTATTTCAAGAATTGGGAATCAATTCCTCCACAAGTTACTACATTTTTAGGAATGTGGTTTTAGGTGAATAAAAAAATTGTGATCATATAATTTTTTTGAATATGCATAACCTTAGTATGTATCCATAGTTTATTTGAATTTTAGAGCTAACAAATTCATATCCACTAAAAGGTTTTAATTGAAGTTGAATCCACATCCACCTCTCCAAATAAATTAATAAAATTTTTCAATGCATATCCACCTATAATATATATTTTTAGAATATGTTTTATGGGTATCTTGAAATTAACCTTAGAATGCGGTATCTAGCCAACACTAGTTTATACATGGATAAGGGTTGTTTTCACTACCTTTTTTATTCTCAATTGGTAGTTAGTAAAACAACAATTAAGCTAACCACCATGGTTAGATAAGGGATTGCAACACAACACAAAATTGTCTCCTAACCACTATTTGTTTTTGGTGCTAACATTCACAAATGCACCTTGAAGGATGGATGGCCCATGGTGAAAAAACAAAATTTTAATGGGTTGTAGTTCCTTAACTAAGTACGGTGGTTAACTTAATTATTTTTTTCCAACTACCTACCAACAAAACAAGTTGTTAGTAGGTAGTAAAAACAACACTTACCTATGCATAAACCTTAAACCATCTACTTACTTATTTTCCTACCTATCTTCCTGTATATGATAAGTATTTCTTACGTAATTGGTTACCAAGGTGAAACTGAATATGAATTCACTTGAAGATCATCCAAAACTAAATAATAATGAACATCTAGTGGATGGTGCACTAGAGGATGTTGGTTCACTTTGCCCCACCTACCTTAATTAAAAATTGGGGGTGTTTATTTACTATAATATATATAATCTTTTGAAGGATTTTTTCTGAAGGCCAAGGTCTGGTTATTTAAGGAATGCATATGCCCAAGGGCTTTGCCCGACATACAAACCAATGTTGGGTGGATATCCAAAATATTTAAATATTAGGCTTGAATGTCAACCTATATATCATTCATGATATCTAGTGGATATCATCTCAGGTGATATTTGAATTGACATCCAACTTGTCAAATATCACTTTTGTGATATCATGCTCCTTGATATTTAGGGTTTATGTTAGATGTAAAGATCTTGATCTCTAAGTCGAATATCATATTCAAGCTTGGATTAGGATATCGAGTTACTAATTAAAATTAGTTAATAATTAAGTTAGTAAATGATTAGGTTAGGAAGAAAAACAAGCTTGCAATTTATAGCTGTCACCACCTAACATCTTTCTTGGGAGAAGATAAAAAGGTCACAATTGGATTTTTTATTCTCTTTCATTCTCACTTTTTTTTTTGGCCTTTCCTTTCTTTTTTTCCTTTTTACCTTTTCCCCTCTTTCCTTGCCTTCTCGCAAATTGTTGCAACATTTGAAATAAGTTATTTCTTTTTGTTTTTCTATTTTTGTTCATTTAAAAATATGTTATTATTATTATTTTTTAAATGTGTTTTACCATATCTCCTTTTGTTTGTTTCATTTGTTTCCATTCACATACATATATATATATATAACTTTTCTTATTATGTTTGTAGGATTTTTTAATATAGATCAATGTTGAATGATATGATTAAAAAAATACATGGGAAGAAGATAATATATACATACAAGAATACTACTATAACTAACTGATAGATTTTAATCATTGTCATTCTAATTAACGTGGCTAATTAACACAATAGTGTAACTTATCAAAATTAACATTATTTACCTTTCTAGCTAACAACACCATAAGCTTGAACTAAGTGTTATTTCAATGCATGATTAAGTTGATGTCATGCAATATGACATAAGCTTATTTTATTGTAAATTTTATTTTTTAAAAATGTGTGTTACTTCAACACTCCCACTTACACCTTAAATACTGATCATCTTAAGATTAATCAATTTTATAGTTCTAAAGGGCAATGCAACCTATTCAATCTAATATAATAATTTTCACCACTCCAAGTTTTGATCTCATTTTTTCAAACTTGTTTCTTCCTAAAGCTTTGGTGAAAATGTCTACTAATTGATCACTAATGGGCACATCAATAAGTTCAACTTCTTGAGATAACACTTTTTCATGAACAAAATGGTAATGACATTCAATGTGCTTAGTCCTTGCATGGAATACGAGATTCTTTGTAATCTTCATGCTGCTCATATCACAAGATATTAGGGTTGGCATCGGTTGCAAAAATCCAAGTTCTCCTATTAAGTTTTTCAACCATGTAACCTCCTTATTTCCTTCCATCAAGGTTCTGCACTTCAATTCAATAAAGGACAAAGCTACTATAGATTATTGTTTACTATTCCATGACATAGGTGCTAAACCTAGATTGAACAAATAGTCATTAATGGATTGTTTTGACTCTTGATCACCTACCTATTCAACATATACAAATATTTGTAATGTATTGGGTTTTTTAGCCTAGTAGAATATGCCATAGCTAGTGGTCATTCTAAAATATCTAAATATGTGTTTTACTACATTTAGATGCAAAACTTGTGGTTTAAACATATAATGACTTACTATTCCTACATCAAACAAAATATTAGGTCTAGTATTTGTTTAATAAATAAGTTTTCCAACCATTTCTCTATACAAGGTTGAATTTCATCTATTTTCACCCATGTCACTTGAAAGTTTAATACCCATAACTATTTGGGTTTTAATTAGGTTGCATGTATCTAACCTGAATTGTTTTAACATGTTTTCTGTGTATGTTGTTTGTGACATTGAAATGTTTGTTGTTGATAATGAAAAATCTACACCTCAATATTTTCCAAGTTTTCTTAGGTTTAAGATCTCAAATTGACTTTCTAACTGTTGCTTCAACCATTTAAAAAAAAAATTGATCTCTTGTGATTAGCAAATCATCAACACATATTACAAAAATTACCATTAATTCTCCTTTGTTAAAGTAATATAAATTTGAATCTACATTAATTTTGTTTGGTTTTTATTTATTTATAAATGCTTCAATCTTAAAATACCAAACTTTGGGAGCTTGTTTTAAATTATTGACAACTTTGTTGAATTTACAAACTAGATTATATTTTCTTGGTTCAACAAAGCCTTTTGATTGGACCAATTTTTTTTCATGTAACTAAATGTTCAAGAAGGTTGTTCACACCTCCATTTGCAAGATGTTCAAGTTGTGATGAGCAAATAATGCAATTATTAAGCAAATCATCCCCCATTTCACCACACGTGCAAATGTCTTATCATAATCAACTCCCTCTTACTGCTGACATCCCTAGGCCACTAGTTGTGCCTTATACTTCTTTGGTTTTCCAATAATTCCATTCTTAATCTTGTAAACCCATTTGGAAGGAATTGGTCTTTTCCCTATTGGGAATTGTACCAATACCCAAGTTTGGTCTTTCCTAATGGATTCCATGTCAAACTCCATTGTTGTTTGCCATGCATGATTTCCTATTGTTTCAAAAGAATTAGTGGGTTCATAGGGTGCTTGAACTAATGCAATTACAAAATCATCATAGCATGTTGGAAACTTGGTTCTTTTCAATGATTGTCTAATCTCCACTATTGGGTTCTCTTTATTTTATGTTGGTACATTAACATCTTGGTTAGTATCATGTAGCTCTAATGGGTGTTCATATATTCTGACCTCACTAAACATGTTATGAACAAATTTGTCATCTTCTAGATTTTCCTCAAATGAACTATCTTCTTCATGATTGTCATTAGAGTCCTTTGGTGGAACATCCCAAAAATTGCCATTGTTGATTCTATTTAAGTTGACATGGATTTTCATCACCTAATGTGTGGGTCCTCCAACTAAGTTAATTATTCCAATTTGAACTACTTTTGCCTACTTTCATTCCTCCTTGGTAAAGCTAGTTTTTTCTTCATTGAATCGCACATCCCTACTTAGTTGAACATTCTTTGTTTTTGGATTAAGCAACCTATATGTTTTAGTTTGCTCATCACAGCTAACTAAAGGAAATCTTATGGATTTTGCCTCCAACTTTGTTCAATTTTCCCATGGTACATGCACATGAACTTTGCAACCAAAGATGTGAAGATGATGTAGATTTGATTTTTTACTAGTAAATACTTGCAAAAGAATCATCCCTTGATTTACTTGAGTTGGAAGTCTATTCACAAGGTAGTTGGTGGTGTTTATTGCTTCATTCCATAATGATTTTGGTGCATTATTTTTAAACAACATGCTCCTAGTTATGTCCATGATTATTTTGTTTTTCCTTTCTAAAATTTCGTTTTGTTGAGGTGTCCGAGCTTGGGTAAATTGATGTTTTATCCCATGATCACAACAATAATTCCTCAAATTCTTTTGAGTTATATTCCTTCCTTCCATTAAAACAAAACATTTTGATTTGCTTCCCAAATTCTACCTTTTTTGTTTGTTTGAACCTATTAAATATATTAAAAGCTTCAAACTTTGTTTTCATGAAATAAATCCATGTACGTCTATTGTAGTCATTAGTGAAAGTGATGAAATACCTTGACTTTGACATCGATGGAATAGAAAGTGGTCCACAAATATTCATGTGAATTAATTCAAGCATAACTTCAACCTCATGAAATGCTATTGGTGGGAATTTCTCCCTACTCTGCTTTCCCACCATACATCCTACACAAGTTTCGTTCAAGGTAGATAGTGCTAGAACTCTAATGACCACCTTGTTTGTATTAAATTAATGTAATGATTTAAAGTTTACATGTCCCATTCTTCTATGCCACAACTTTGTTTCTTTCATAACTTTGATTTCACTTATAATCATATTTGCCACACAAACTTTTAATTTATATAGACCATTTTTAGGAACTATGTTTCCATGCATTGCAATATAATTTGGTTTTCTAAGATTCACCAATGTACACTTTTTGGCATCAAAAATTACAATGTAACCTCTATCATCTATTGTTCCTATAAATAACAAACTTTTTTTCATGCTAGGAATATAAAAAACATTAGATATTGTCTTTATTTCCCTAAGGGGTGTTGTAAAATCAACATTCCCTTTTCCATGCACAATGTGAAACTACCCACTAATCATATATATTAATTCAGTAAGTCTCTGTGTCTGTGACGGAGGTTTTGGGGGTGGGGGAAGGGAGAGGCTGGTGAAGCAGTGGGCGAAAAATTGGGCCGAATCTGTCTATAATAGACCTCTCCCTCCCCCACCCCCCACGACAGGCCCGGTCGGCTTGAATGTCGGGCCCTGTCACAGACAGACGGGGTGCATTATGCACTGGGTTCACACTAGTTGACTTTATAAAGGACATTCCTACAGACATACTAAGTTTTTTCAAACATTCATTATTGCTTATTAGATGTTTGCTTGCTCTTAAATCAATATACCATATATGGTTTCACATGAATCTTCTACCTCCATGGAAGCAACTATAGTTTCAAACATATATAGTTGGGGTTTCTTGCTCTTATGGACTATCATGCTTGTCATCAACCAAAATATTGGTAGAATGATTATTATTGTCTTTCAACTTGTTCTTCATTTTGTCATTTCCATCACATCCAAGATTCTTTTTACAATCCTGAACCCAATGCCCAAGTTCTCCACAATTGTGGTAGTTGCCAAATCTCTTGGAAATCTTTGTTGCTCCTTTGTTGTTTGTTGATAGCCACTGCAATTTCAACATCAGGACTTTGTCCTCCTAACGTTTCTCCTTTCAAAGTGTCCTTTAGTGATTTTCTTGTAATAGTTTTTTGAAAAGTTTATCAAAGGACAATAATTCATCCTAGGACATAATGGCAATGACATCCTACACAAAACTTTCAAAACTAATGGCAATGCCTTCAATACTATTAGAATAACATCTTCATCTTTCATGATGCCATCGATACCTCCAATTTGTATTTGCAAGTTCTTCATTCCAAGAAAAAACTTTTCCATGTTGGCTCCTTCCCCCATATTTATGTTGTAAGATGATTTTCGAGCATCAATCTTCTAACATTGTTGTTCAATTCATAGAGATTCTTCAACCTATTCCAACACACTATTAGATCATCAACATTTGCAATATGAAGAATTATCTCATCTTTTATAGATAAGTTGATAATTAATAGTGTTCACATCTTCTATTGAGTAGCCACTTTATCATCTGCCCAAACTTTAAATGTTTGAGCTGATATGGGGAAACCAAATGCCACAACATTTCACGCATGAGGATGTTTTTTCTTTTTTCTTTTAAAAATATTTTACTGTATTTCCTTGTTTCATTTGTTTCCATTCCCTTTTTATAATTTGCTTGTTTTTACTTTTTTTTGTTTTAGTTTGTTTCATGTTTTAATTTCGTCTATTTTCATTTTTTAAAATGTGTTTTTTTTTTTTTTTTTTTTTTTTTTTTTTTTTTTTTTTTTTTTTTTTTTTTTTTTTTTTTTTTTTTTTTTAGTTTTGTTTTTTTGTTTTATTATATGTAGGTTTGAAGTTTTGAAAAAGAAGACAAACCACATTTTGTTTCAAGTATGGTTTTTTTT
>Ga0209208_10001122_pt1 | contig 37266 bp, 36 predicted proteins | sample S1TSphfallax_3_FD_187694 | JGI IMG/M metagenome (GOLD analysis project Ga0209208, IMG submission 187694) | Host-associated microbial communities from peat moss isolated from Minnesota, USA - S1T2_Fd - Sphagnum fallax MG (SPAdes) (version 2) | ecosystem: Host-associated > Plants > Peat moss >...
CCCCAAAAAAAAAAAAAAAAAGACTATGGTTTAAGAGCTTTCACAATGGAGGTTTGTTGTAGAAAATAAGTCACTTCAAGTTTGTTTGTATGGCTTTATGCTCATTTTTGGTTACTATTTTTAAGGCCTTCCAAAATTAGCTTCTTCTTGCATCCACAATTTGATCAATGTAGGAAACAAAAATGTTTTTTCTAAAGTAAAGAAATTCTATGCATACATTTGCACCACTAGATCTTTAAAACCCATTTGCACCATGTAAACATGTAATCTAGTGTTCACATGAAGGAACATTGTGATAAAACATCACTCATCCTCGACATTCCCTAAAACTCTAGCCATAATAACAAGTTTCATTAGCTTCAACTATTCATTAGTTAGCTTAAAATAAACAACTTATGACAAATGCACTAGCTCGTTACTCCTTAGCAATGCCTACATTTTGGAACATGGATTGCAATCTAGGGATGGCTTCATTGTAGTAAACTAGTTGGACATCATTGTCTCTTTGATGAAAAAGGCATGTCCTTTTAACTTGGTCTCCCAAAGCAAAGGCAAAAGTTTTATTTACTCTTTCATTGGCCCCCAATGTTCCTCCAATGACAATAATGTGCTTTTTAACATGTTGAGTTGTGCCAAGAAAATGTGCTTCAATTCTTTGCAATTGCACTCAAAGTTGGGATAAAGAATGCATTTTAAGGTTTGTTCTTCTTATAAAATTCTTCAATAGGTCACAAAGTAGCGCTAGCGCATTGCTTCTTGACATCGTACATTTTGCCATGAGCTAAATCCACCCTTGAAACCCAAGTCAAACCCTCGCAAATTGATGTGCATTACTTATATATTATCACATGGAATGTGTCCATAGAAAGCATAAATGGGTGAAAATTTGTAAATATATTCATTCATACCTAACAAGCCACAAGAAACAAGACCTTCAATTCATAACCACTTCCAATGGAAGCTTCATATTTCAGAATTTCATATTGGAATTTGCCCATAACTTGGGCTAAAAGCTTCGCTTGGACCACAACCATTCAAAATGAAAGGCTCAAGCCTTTTTCCAAAATGGCTTAAGTCTTTTGGAAATGTCTATTGTGTTTGCAAAAATGTTATATGAAAAGTAAGAAATTCAAGTTATTTGAAGGCCAAATTTCAAATTTTGAAGACTAATCTCAAAAAAAAATCAAGTTATTGCAACCCTTACACATGTAAAGGCATTCTTAGGTTTGCCCAAAGAAAAACTTGAAAAAGGCATTGTCAACAAAGCAACATAACAAACCAATGAGCACATGAACATTCAAAATTGTTAAATGGAGATGGATAGAATAAATCAAATGAAAATATTATATGTCTCACATTTGAATATGAAATCTTAAAACGTTTCAAAACAAAATGTTTATCTTGAAACAAAAGCCTTAATATATTTCAAAGGAAGTTAGAGAATAGATTTTTGGAGCTCATGGGACCACATGGGAAAACTATTATTCCAAAAATTCATTGGAAAAAAACCAACCTTATCTAATATATGGACTTTTTCATCAATTAAAGAAATTTTTTCGGTCACAAAGGATTCAATGGAATCTCCTTCTTTTGTATAATCCAATTGGGAATCATGAGGTCAATTCTTCAAAACTAGCACAAGTGTAATGATGATAATAAGAGCCAACAACAATCATAACCACTAATTATATTTCATGTTTTCAAATGACAACTTAAATTAATGTGGAAATTTTGGGATTTACTTATACAATTGCATTCATGACATATCATGGGAACATATAAAAAAAATTTGAATGAATTCAATGAATAAAAAATACCCAAAAAGATGAATGCAAATTATAATGGCTTATTTTTTGTAGATAAAACAATTTTTAAAAGTTCATTTTTTAATGTCAAATTGGTTTGAATGGCCATTATGAAATCATTAATGACTTAATAGAGTACATATGGACAAAAATTGGACATCTTTTTGACATATAGGTTAAAAGGAAAAAATCATTAGTTCAACAAAAAATGATTCATGTAAAGACTTTTGAAAATAAAGTTTAAATCTAGTCATTCAAAAGTTCATAATTATTTTTTGGTTAAAGTTTTGGTAGAATTTTTTTCAAATGTATGTGTTTTTTTTTTTGTTTCATATATCAACTAATGAATCCCTATAAAAATATTTTGAATAAAAATCATATTGAAAATTGCTTGTGCATGGAATTGTAAAACATGAGGATAATCTATCTGTTTCCACTTCAAAAGTCCATTACTACATAATGGGTGCACATTTATTATGAAAATTTTATATAAATATCTTTCTATTGAAGTTGAGAATTTAAACCAATTGTAAATTTGATATGTACATGATTTTATGGCATGTTAATGGCATTTCAAGTCACTACCCCTTGCAAAAAATTACAATGGGACATAAAAAGTAAATTAGTTAGCTTGCATTCATCCGAAACCACTTTTAAAATAATCATAAACAATATGTTTTCCATGTACAAGGATTCAAAGCTAGTTGTTTTGGGCAAATTTTTTAATATAAACCTTAACATAATAGTACAAAAAATAGTTTAAATTTATTTAAGGATTTCAATCATTTTTATTTATTGGAAGGAGTCATTTCACCCTAGATATTATTGTTGGCTTCTATTAACATGGATGGACCCTAATCAATTTATTTAAATTCTCAACCCCAATGTACATATTTATAAGCTTGTTAGAATTCCCACAATGTTGGAGATGCATTCAAATTCAATTTGTGAACTAAGAATACCAAGGATTTGTTTTGCAACAAAGCATATATTTGGAAACTTCTTTTGATTGGTTTTCCACCAAATTTGCATTCTTCAGTTGTCACATGGAGGTGATGGAACAAGGACAACTCATTTCATGAATCATGTAATTATCTTCATTTTAGGCCATAACCCCGAATATGGAAAACTTTAGACTAAGGTTTGGCTCCTCAATGGGGTCATGAACCCTTCTTCAATTTAATAACCATAATGCAATTTACCACAATAAAAGGCATAAACACCTTGCTCTCATACTTTCCAACCATTTCAATCACATGCACCCTTTCCAACAACAATGGTTAACACATCAAAACTCTTGAAGTGACATCTAACATCATGCAAAACATATTGAACTAACCCTTTGAGAGTTGTAAATAGTAGCAAAGAATAAAAATGGAACCAAAACAACATTCACCTCTCCTATCATATGTATTTACAAGGCTCACAATTTTTATTCAAAATTTCATGTCATCAAAATGATGGGGTTGGCTTCAAACCTTTAGATTTCATATTACAAGATTGCATTTATAGGAAAGTCAACATGGAAGGCATTTGAAAACAATAGATGTCCATGGGTTTGATTCAAGATAAATTGCTTCACCACATGAAGCATTGTATGAAAAATTAAACAATTTTGTAAATTGCCCATGTGTGCATCTAGCAAATGAAATTATGATTTCTAGATTCTTGTCTCTTATAACATGAATTGACATGACATCCCAATATTTTAAGGTCCTCTAAAATAGGATTACTTTGCTTGCAAATCTAGTTTTGAGCTTTTGATGACAAACTATCACATTCATAGTTGCCTTCTTCCACTCAATGCACCCTTAATCAAACTTTTTGGTCCAAGTTTTGTTGTTTATAAGGTAGCTTTTATACTCTTGAGATTGACCTCTTGGACATTAACAACTTTTGTATCATTGCATGCATATTAACAAGCCTTGTTAAAAGTTCACCCATAATAATTACCTTGATAAGAAGTATAATCACCTTGAAGGTGCACATTTCACCACAAAAGAAAATGTTCCTGTGAGGGGTGGAAAATTTTCTAATTTCATACTTGACATATGTTATGATTTTATCCAACAAATTATATCAAAACAAAAGTGTTTGCATTGTGTTGACATCATATCTCCTATTGTATTCACAACGTCAAACAAACCCATGGTCACATGACATTTACAATCACTTCAAATCTGTCAAACCTAAACCTAAACATTCACAAATTTAAAAAAAGAATTAACAAAATTCCATTTTTTTTCAATGAGTTGATACTTAAAGAACAAGTTTAGGGTTTAATGATTAATAACCTACATGGTTACAAATATAAATAGGTTTTTAAAAAGTCTGGTTTAAGGATTAATATTCTACATAAATGAAAATAAAAAACATTTAAATAGGTTATCAAATTCCAATAATTTAATAACTAATGATTAGGTTATTTATAGTTTTTCAAAAAATATATAATTGTTTGATAGGTTACCAATAACTAGGTTGATAACCAAATAAAAAAACAATAACCATCCAACATTAATTATCACCCTAATTTAGAGTATATACTATAACTCCCCATTGGATTACATTTAAATGTTATTTTTCCTTGGGATTTTCAAAACTATCAAATTATGAGTTTCATCATTTTGGGGGTTCATAATTTCTTTGTTTCAACTTCACTTGGAGATTTTATTTTTAAAAAATTATAGCCCTTGAAAATAAAATTTTAGTAATGTATTAAGCTCCCAATTTGGAGTTGATTTGACCTTTTTATTGAATTTTGAATAGTTGGGATATTTTGATAGTTTGATTAATGACCTTTCAAATGGCCATTTAACTTGTGTTTCATATGTTCAAATTGAGAATGCAACCTCAATTTTTAAATTTAAATTTTAAAAAAATTCAATAGTTGAAAGAAGGCCCAATTTGGACAAGGTTTAGTTTAATAAATTTTGCATCAATTTTTTTGAATACATTGAAACTTTTAATCCCAATGTGGAAATCTATTTGAGAGTGATAGGACCAATGCTAGGCGAAATTCACAAGGGGGCTAATTTTCTAGTTAATTCTTAAGCTAATTCTCACATTGAAAATTAAAGGTTTTCATTTGAAATGATAACTACCTTTTTGAAAATTGGCATGGTATCACATGGGCTTCAACTTAAATAAAAATGATCACTATTATCATCCCTTGTGATTAAAACATTAAACTTTGTTTATAAAAAAAATTGTTTTAATTTCAATAAGTTTGAAATTTGATTTTTCAAGAAAACTAGCAATTCTTTTTCTAGGGACATTTTGAAAATTGGAGCGAGTATGAAAATTTGAATTTTTGTTTTAAGAATTGGACTAGCTCTTTTGAACTTTTGTAAGAACTAGAATCAAAATTTTTTTAAAAAAAATTGAAAATTTCCCAACATTAATTAAGATTCATTCTCTTGCATGTTCTCATAGTTTTTGGAATGTGTTTGAGTCCCATGATATTCTTGGATGAAATCACATAAAGGCATCCAACTTGGGCAAACAAATGTATTTTTATTTCAATACATTTAATATTTTTTTTGGAATAAGTTTTTTACTGTTTTATCTAGTGTTTTGATAAACACATAAAATGAATCTTGAACATGAAACTCTAAAACAATTTTTGTTATCTTTCAAAATAAGAATAAGTTTTTAACAATTTTTTTTTTTCCACACATTTATACATTTTTTTTAATGAAAATTTAATCCATATGTTTTTTTGTGAAATCACATGAATGAAATGCTTTATATGAGCTTGAAATGGTGCAATCAACTCAAATTCAATAATGTATATGTATTGCATGAAAGGTGTATGGTGCCCAACAATCACACACCTTCCACTTTGCACATTTAGAAGGCCCCAAAAGATTGACACTTTGGTGAAGTTTAGCTTCATATGGTAATCTCGTCATGCACAACATTTGACACCCTTCATGCATTCCTTTTTTCAAGTTTGGCCTCGTGCTACATCGATTGTCATTCTCACCCACATTTGAGAATTCATGCACGTCTTCACATGAACTATTCCATTCTTCAGCAAACTAGCATATTGTGTTCCTCCTATGATCACGTTATTCCTACTTATGAAGTCCATCTACAACACCAACTCCATTCCTCCTAGTTTGGACATGATGAGGTCCACTTATCCCCTCCAATTCTCAAATTATGACCAGTTCAAACCAATATTAGGTAGTTCTTTATTTGGTTTGAACCTTCAATTTGGGTTCTGGTTCCACACACAAAAATTGAGAATTTGGTTTTGGGTCTAGTTCTTTTGGAGCTCCGCATTGGGCTGGGTGATGGGCAGTTGGATTGTGTTCTGGTGTTTCAGGTTGTTTGTATGTACTGATTGGTAGCATAGTTTCAATTGCACTCCCATTGCAGTATCATGGTGGTCAGCTTGACTGCAGTATATGGTGTGTCAATCACCCACCCTCTCTGCATTCCTAGTTCAAAATCAGGTCTGCTGTGCCTTCCTCACTAATGACTAAGATTATGAGAAATGAATCAAGAATCCTCCCTCAAGGTTTTGATCTCCTGTTTTTGTGTCTGCAATCAAGATTCAGGCACAACCCTCTGGCAGCACAACTTAGTGTGCATTACACTGGAGATGAACAAGATCTCAGTTCTTAAATGGGTCTATTTTCAACTCTTTTTCTTTGTAGAAGTCTTGTGTGATGACCATTGCTGTGAAGTTAGCTGACACCATATCATTGGCCTTCACACAATTCTTTCTCAGGTAATTCTCCATCACCATAGCCTTTCATCCCTGAGCCAACAGTTATTAGTGTTTGGTGTGTTGTTGAGCCACTCATAGTCACTCTGCTTTCTTTTAGGTCAACTCTTGGAGTTGATTGACTCATGGGATCAGAGTTTTGAAATGGTGTGGTGTGGTGTGCTAATACAGGATTTTGTCTCTTGTATTCTTTGTGCAGGTTCTTGATCAGGTCCATTGAGAATATGTACACTTAGTGAAGCTCAACCTTGTAATGAGCATCGCATTTGCGCATTGAAGCCAGTGTTTGATCTCACAACTCCTAGTGAAGATTGTGTACTTCTTCCAGACAATCCCCAGGTATGCTAACATTGATTCCTCAAGTGATCATGATATTGTACACTTTTGTTTGCTGTCTCTCTATGCCTCAGGCTTAGATGATTGCTTGTACTGGGACAAGCTAAGATGCAATGACATTACACTCGCAAACTTGCTGCAGTGGCTTGAATGAGGATACTTGACTTCTTTAGTAGACATATGGATTGAGTGCCAGCCAACATCATGACTGAGTTTTTCCATTGCTTCTGGAGATGTGACAGAAACTCAGGATGTAGATGTTTCTATCATAGTTTGCCTGAATTTTTGGGTGGATGGCCATCTACACTCAACGATGGGGGCTGTTGACATTGGGTCATGGCAGCTTGTCACCACTATTCACGATGAAGGTGATGGCCTGACACTCATAAGGTTATGACCAAAATTTGTGGTTGTGGAGTTTCCCACAATGTCATAGAGATGTATTGTATCCATGTTTTTCCATTGATCTGCTAGATTACCTATCCAGACCCTAACAATTTTGTCCGCTAGAGCACATTTATTGGTGTCAATATGGCCCCAATGCCCTAGGTGAGTTGTGTATCATGACCCACAGTTGATGAGGTTGATCAAACTTCAGAGTGGAGTACACAAACCTTCTCTGCAAGTCTGCTGACTAGAATCTGAATGCGTTGTCTTGGATCCTACAGGTTTTCAGCTGTGCTTCCTGGATTCAAGCAAAGATTGACCTTGGCAACACTTGCAGACAACCTCTATCCTAATGCTCTCCTCCATGGTCTTTATTTATATATATGGCTGTAAGAACCCATGAATTTGCTCACTTTCATAATTCTTAACCAGTGACAACATTGATACCATTGTTTTGGTGTAGCAGAGTCTTCAGCTGAATGTCTGACAATGCATTTTTCCTGCTTTTGATGGGACTTTCATCAGACTGCATAGACTAGTATCATTTTCACTACACCTCCATCTTAGAGTATGGGATGGAATAAATGTAAGAGTTAAGGTGTAATTGCTGACTGGTTGGTGATATTACAGAGACAAAAGCAAAGGGACTCTGTTGGCTGAGCAACCCAAAGAAAAACGAGCTGAGGCTTAGTTGTGCAATTTGCATGGATATCATGAAGCAAGGGACATCCACTGTTTGCAGGCACATTTCCTGTCAATCTTGTATTCTCTGTGCAATTGAGGCCACAAAAAAAGTGCTCCACATGTCAGAGAAAACTCAGCACTAAAGATGTAAATCATGTATACATTCAGTCCCGTACTTAGTGAGACAAGTGAAGATTTACTTCTGCTTCCTTTGCTGCATTGAACACCACACATTTGGATCCATTTGTGTAAGCCAATTGACAAACAATTTTTGCTTGAGTTTGGCAGTTGGTGTAATGTTTCTCAATAGCCAAAGCTATGTTTAGTAGCAGCTCAACCTGGTGCCAGATTTTAGAGTGATAGTTTTTACTGCCATGTTCTGGGCTCAAGGACTTTCTCCATTCAGGCACTGCTGCAATCAGGAGATAATCCTGGAGTTGTGACAACACTGTACATTGAAGGGTCTTCCTAACCAAGTAATCATCAAGCAAGTGTTTTCTTTTGAGGGATGTGATATGGCTGAGATCTTACACAGTAGTCTGCATCAGGTATCATATCTGGAGTTTGGGATGTTAGAACTTGGCTTTCTTGAGAATTTCACGATTTAAGGTGAGTTGATGACTAGACAAACTTTTGTTCATGAAAGCACAGTACATATTAAGGGAATCAAAAGATTCACCAAGTTAGAGATATGGGTGTTGGATGAGAGCATTTTGAGGGTTGGTGTGTGGGTTTCAATCCTAGAATCTCACTCAACTTGTGCATGTAGTCAGATGAAGTTTGCACAAAGGTTGTATGCTTTTTTGACAAATGATATGGTGTGCATGTCAAGTGGCAGCTAGCAAGTGATGCATATTTGAAAATGAAAAGATACTTAGTGAGTTGCAGTGGATATATTGTCACTCATTAATTGCCCGAGGAATGAGCATCTCACAACTCTGTAACATGAGGTTTGAGATTGTCTTCAAGGAGGAGAACATGGAAATCAAGTGACAAATATCTTTTGATTCTTGTGAAGCACAAAAATACGAATGCTTTTAAGAGACTTATCACAAAATTGGCTTTTCCAAGTCAAGCAACATATACTCCGATGATCATTATTTTGTGGTTGTTTTGCAGGTGACAAACTCACACACCCAGAATTGAAAGCTGTTGAAAGCTCCCTTGTAGTAATTCAACTCTTAGTCCAGGCCTCTTTGGTAACCTACCCCGTAAAATATATGTCAAGTAGGTAGGTAAGGAGGTGGGACAATAAGTGGCTACTAGGTAAGTAGATGAATGTAGATTGATAGTATCTCCGTAAGCACTACTGGGTAGTTAGTAGGTAGGTATGGTCAGTACAAAGATGAGGGGTAGTGGGTGGTTGTTAGTAGGTAGGTAGTAACCACAGCAAAGTAGGGAACTGGAACCCAATGGAAAAGTGTTTCCTGTCCACTCACCATCCATTCCTCATAGTGAGCTGGTAGCTGTGGAGGCTGTTATACACCCCCCATGGAACTCCTGTGCAATGCTCTGCACAGTTCTGTTCAGTTGCACTGGTGGTTCATGTTCTGCACCAAACATAGAGAAAATACATTGCAACCTTTGCATTGCCTGTCAACTATTTCTTTGGAGGTTTGATACATAACAACAGCAGATGGATCACCTGCTTTTTAGACTTGCTATATTACAAATGAACCACCTGAAATTCTGCTTTAAAATAAAATCTAGTGCCATGATTGAGAGATGAGAGTCACAGCAGCCAAATGACATGCAAACAAGGACCTTGTTTACCCAATCAGAAACTTCTCCAGTCACCCCTTTGTAGAAGCAGTTGTAGTTCCACAAGTGAGGATGACTTAAGCCTCTCCTTAAAAAGACGAAAACTTGTAGAACTGTGAATCCAATGTCAAACATCTAAATGGAAACTGGTGTACATAATCAATACTTGGGAAAAGGATTGATATGTTGGTCTCACAGTAGCAGAAAAGATTTACTTCCCTTCAATCTTCTCTTCCTCCTCTTCAGCAATTCCAAAAGAGTCACCAGACAGAGGTAGTGTTGCACTTCCCTTTGCTGATTGCTTTTGGTGGTCTTCTGTCGCAGAAAAACTCCATGTTCCTCCTCGCAACTTTGGTGTTACCGCAAAGCGGGACTCCACCATATCATCATCCCTCTGATTATTACCTTGTTTTGTGTCAGCTTCACTTTGTGGTGCCTGCTCCACGTTGTCTTCCACATTTCCACCACACTCGCATCTTGCTAATTGCTCTTCCAAGCTTTTGATATGCAATTTCAAAACATATATCTCCTTCTCCTGCATAACAAGGATCTGCGAGAAAAACAGTGTTAGAAAGTTTGCACTTCCTAAAAGGAAAATTCATTAGATGCAGACCAAATCAGTCATGGTACAAATCATTAAAAATGTACAACTCCAATCCCACTTTCTTGTTGTTTCTACCAAAGCCAAGCTCTCTTTTCAGTGCATGCCACACAGTTTCCTGCTTTGTTCCTCATGAACAGTAATTTCTCTTTCTTGTTGGTCTCATTATTAGTACACAAATTGTGGCAGAATACTCACTTCTTTGTTCACTTTCTCATGATTGCTTTGCAGCTTCTGTTGCTTGCTTATGGCAATGCTGGCTGCTTCCAGATCAACCTTAGGCTCTATTTTCCAATCAGATTGGCTTGTGAGGATGAGCACCAGCAACACCAACCCAAGAACCATAGGGCGAGACATCCTTAAAACTCCTTAAAACCCTGCCAAAATACAAAGATCTTGTTCACAAAACAACCAAACAAGACTCATTCTCACACAATAGCTCTATTTTTGTTAATACCACAAAAATGTACTATAGTCTTTGCACAGTTCTAAGCCAATTCATCTTCTAAGATGATGATTACAGAGAGGTTTCACCTCAGATCAAATCTGACATTTCAAGTGGCAGTAGGGGGGGAAAAAAAAAGAAAAAAAAACCACTTTCAACGCACACTACCACATCAGTTTCTGAATCCACATGGTCAATTTATAGCAAGAATGTTGCAAGAGCTATGAGTGCAGAGCAAAGCAATCAGCACAGCATCACAGTGGGAGACCATCCAGGGAAAATGGCTCGATTGGAATTGCACCACTTCTAACCCTAAAAAATATCCTCGTAGCATCAGCTTCACAAGGGCCTCGATTTATTCATTTCCACATTCTTAAACAAATGGTTTCTGTTGCAAACTGCAATCATCAGCCTCCTGCACCATGACTGGATCCCTAGATGCCAAATGCTCAAACCCTAATTCCCAACCAGACATACAATGAGTACTCTGAGAAGGTCCTACAAGTTTATCTTCCAACCTCACTTCGCTTAACCGTGGAGAATGACAGGCCAAATTTAGTATTCAAAGCTCATCAAGGGACTCAAGACATTGTTGCACTCAGTTACAGCCTTCGATAATTTCTCGACACATTGCACCACCTAACTTTTGTGAATGATATAAAAAAACTCACAGGAAGATAGATGCCTTCTAGTCAACAACACGTCAAAGAACTCTTCCCATTCACAAGAGGCCAAAGATTTGAAGACGAGATAGTACCAGAGAGACACCCACCCAGCAAGCTACTGCTGATTCTCGGTTTCACGCCGACCTTACACCTCTGCAGCCGCAAGAGAAAAGGAGCACAAAAGGCATCATCATCACCATGGTGTTTCCTTGTGCTCCACCACCACCACCACCACCATGGTGGTTAGCAGCTGAGCTTCTTGCTTCTGCAACAAACATCTACAAGAGGAAAAAAATGGAGGGGGAAAAAAAATACAAACCCACATAAGAAAAAACACACAACTCTCGCAACTTCAACTACCACCGCGAAAAATGGATCTCTAATGAGGAAAAAAAACCTTTAAAAAAAAAATCAAAAAAAGAAAAGAAAAAAGAATCCCCCCACGTTTTGCAACTTTCATGTCAAAGCTGAAGAGGAGCTCAGCGTTTTGAGAAAACAAGCAAAGATGGGTTCTTGTAAGTGCCCTTCAAACTCGACATCCAAGATGATCCAAGCTCAAGCTCAATGCTAACTAATTCATCTCCACAATTGCAGCGACGATCCGTGCTGTAGTATGCTTTTGGAAATGGATGATAGATTATTCTCGGCACCCAGTCCTCTATGCTCATTTACTCTGCTTGTGTGTGTGTGTGTGTGTGTGTGTGTGTGTGAGCTGCAAAGCGCTTGGATTGATTTGGAGGGTACCTTACATGCAGGAATATCCCACGAGAAGGGTTCTTATACCTATTCCTTAAGAGTGGGTGGGATCTTACACCTACAAGTATGTGGTTCCCTTAAGTGGGAGGGATCTTACACCTACAAGTATGTGGGTCCTTTAAGTGGGAGGGATCTTACACCTCGAAGTATGTGGGTCCTTTAAGTGGGAGGGATCTTACACCTCGAAGTATGTGGGTCCTTTAAGTGGGAGGGATCTTACACCTCTAAGTATGTGGGTCCTTTAAGTGGGAGGGATCTTACACCTCTAAGTATGTGGGTCCTTCAAGTGGGAGGGATCTTACACCTATAAGTATGTGGGTCCTTTAAGTGGGAGGGATCTTACACTTATAAGTATGTGGGTCCTTTAAGTGGGAGTGCCCATCGCGTATCATGGGGAACAAAAACAACCATGGGCATTTTTGAAAAATGGAATCCCCTTGATGAATATTCCATTTCAAACCACTCATGGGTTTTTCATGCTTTGTAAGCATATCTACAAATACACCACTAAAAAACAAATTGGGGCTTTACAAGTAGGTTTGAAAACCATCCCCTCTAGTACATATGTAATCTATGTATCACAATGATTTTTTTTTAAGGCAAAATGTTGCCAAATGGTGAGTGAGTGAGTTTTGACTAGGTTGTTACACACCTTTGTTAAAATGGATGGATTTAAGCCATCACCTTTGTCACATTCCTAACCATTGGATCCAGGAGCTTTGAACTCAAATGTAATGGTGTGAAAGCAACTTGGTGGTAGGAGCATCGTGAAGACTTGCTTAGTGATGGTATCAAACTCCATGTCATTGTAAAGGTGTGCACTTTGCAACTTTCAACTTTCAAATAAATTATCTTTCCCTTGTTTATTTTTCCTTCCCTTGCATGAATATTGTTTAGAGATCTTCCTAAACTTTAGGTTGCAAGAAGTGGTTGTTTATTTTGTCTTATAAAGAATTGTTTGAAATGCTTGCATTTTTCTTTCTTTGTGTTTCTTAGGTTTTGTCTTTTGTGTGTTATGTGAGTTGTTACACCATGACTCCATTCCAATTGTTAATTATTTTTAAATACAAGTTTTTTTTTAAAACATGGGTGTGCTTGTTATTGTGAACAACACATCTTGTAGTCGCAACCTACCTATGTCTTTGTTGATTCCATGTTTTTTTTATTTGACAATGGTTTCATTGCTTGATATTATCAATAAAAATGCCAACCTTCTACAATTGTCGATTTAAAAAATAAATAAAATGAAAACAATAATGAGAGTTGAATTGCTTGTTCTAAGAGGTTTGGGATATGAAGTTCTGATGGTGTGATGATGAATTAAGCATTGTTTGGTACAAAATTTGTTATGAAATCTATGGAAGGGAAAATTTGTTGGTGCTAAGGTTTGATAGTTTGTAGAAACATGCATGAAGGTGAAAATGCAAAGTTTCCACCATGGCTGCATTGTGAGCCACAACATATGAAAAACCACAAAAAAAGGACATGCAAAGAACAAATGTTTGTTTGCTAGCAAAGGTAAAAAATCTAGTGTGTGTTAAAGGTTTGGTTAATGAAAGGAAGTGAAGGTTCTTGCGATCTGTTGCAATTTTTGATTTTTGAAATTTAATCAAACTATGACTAATTTCAAAAACATGAAAACATTGTTAAATTTCTTGAAGGTGAATAACACACCTTGCAAGCATTGGAGTGACTTCATGAATTGCAAGATGGCAAAAACAATGCATTGCATTATCATTCAATCCACCAAAGTTGTTATTCAAAAGGCAAAGTACCTTGTCATCAATTGTGATGAGGTGATCACAATTGACAATCAGTGTTAGTGTAGTGTGCACATATACATTGTTGACAACTTTAGGAAGATTTCAATGTTGCTGAATCCTATAAGGATTGTTGGTGAAGGCATAACCTCACCCAACTAATATTAAAATCATTGATGGAGTATGAGGATTTAACAACTAAGTAGTTTGCTAGCAATCTTACATGTTTTGGATTTTGATGAGGTTGTGGTGTTCACAAACATACAAATTGGCAATGTTACACAACTAAAGTTTAAATTAACACCATTTTAATGGGAGTGCATTGAATGGCTCATTACATCAACCTAGTAGTAAAAAACTTCAATGTTTGATTTCAAAATTTGAACACCAATTCCTAAGTTAGTTAGGAATTGATGAATGCAATAAACATCATATATCTTTAGTATTACCTAAATCCTTTTGCTAATGAAACTTTTTGCAATCACTTAAGCATTACTAAAGGCTCACCTTTGTTTGAGAAGGTCATTGGTTTATATTCTGATTGGGTGAAGATTTTTAATTTTTCTATCAAACAAACTTTATTTTGGAACATTCCTCTTTAAGATCACTATGTAGAACAACCATGCAAATGTTTTAGAATTGACATTGGTGTCCAACCTTACCCATGGGGGACACTTAATGTTATTTTTGCGACCTATGTGCATCAAACAATTATTTTGGAAGGGCGTATTAGGTTTTGGATTTATATTTTCCCCCACCCTATTAATTTTTCAATATGCAAATATTTTAGCCACCTTGTATTTGTTTATAATTTTTTTTTCTAACATCCAATTTCAATACCTTATATTAATTTAATTTTTTATTTTTAGAAAATTTAGAGTTAAAAAAGTTTGGAATTGAAAGCAAAATTGAAATCATGGGGTGTAAGCAAGATATTTAAACCCAACTTATTGTTTTATTTTCTATTTGTAAAGTTTTTTAAAAAAATTCAAAACCTCTAACTTTCCTTTAGCATCTCAAATAAAATGGGAGCTCTAGATTTACTCATTGGCAATTCTAGCTTCCTTCTAGTTTTCAGAAAAAATTGCACCATATCATTTGGACTTGAAAAAGTACCTCAAGAATACCAAAAACTTATGTTAGTTTTTAAAAGTTGGGGATGAATTTAGTTATGAAAAACAATCCATACGTAAATACATTGGAAAAAATAATTGTATCAATTTAGCTTTTGAAACCAATGCCAACAATAGTTAAGAAAAAATGTAATTGAAATGAAAAACATTGCAATTTACAAACTTTTATTAATCACAAATTAATGAAAAAATTATTTCAAAATAATTGAACTTATTAACAACTAATACCTTAAATCTTTCATGTGCATGCTATTTGTTTAATCAAATTTTCTGTTATTAGAAATTTACACATACCATATATTAATTATAATTTGATTTTCAAAATATACATAACTCTATTTTTGAACTAATTAATTTATATTTTTTACCTAACAACCAATATATTGCACCTTATATTTTTACACATGTATTTTCTACTTCTTTGGAGTAGTGTTCCCCCCATACAACCCTATCATTTAGTCGTGTTTAAACTTGCATCCAACACTCTCTTGCAACAACAATTGTCATTGGAATATTTTATTTTAACAAAGCTGATTTTAAATAGGATTTTGGGTAGTGTAAGAGATGAGTGTTATTTCTCCACCTTGTCATTCATGAAATCCAAATTGTGACATAAACTAATTACCCATTTGGATTTGGTCAAGAGGATGTTTATACATGAGCAATATAGTTTGGATATTTTTTCTTTTGGGGATGCCATCAAATATTGGACTAACAATAAAGTGAAATATGCAACCAAATCTTAGATTTTTTATTCGATTACCATTAAACTTTTGTGTGTAGTTTTTGATGTTTCTTTTGCACTTGTAGCTTCTCTATGGCACTGATTGCAAATTTGTAATGCAATTTAGTTTGGTACATGATGTATGTGATTTATTTGCAAGCCTCCAAGGCATAAATATAAGTAATGGAATAAAGGTTTGGATCTCCTCCTCATTCAATTGATGTTGGATTTTCATTTTGTACATTGCATGTGTCGATCAATTTTGGTTTATTTTCGAACCTTTTATTGCATGTTGGGTGCTTTCCAAATGTTCATGGTAGCTTCCTTCATGCTTTTGTATTCAATTAATGAAAATTTCTTTTACATTTGCATGGGTTAACATGTGGGTTTGGAAGTTTGGTTCTATTGTGAATGGTTTTGCAAGTCCAAGCTAGGTTACAATGGGCAAGATCCACAAGGTTCAACACTCCTCCCCCAAAGTTCATTAAAGTAATAGTTTTGGGTTTGTGGTCTCTTGTTACTTTTTGCATTTGGATTTAGTGTTGTTTCTTGTTTTTCATCCTTTACTAGCATGTTGTGTTGTATTTCTTCATGTTGCATTATGGCAATTTCCATTTAAGCATCAACATCATCACCACATTTCCATTTCACCCTTAAGTTAATCATTTTAATTTCTATGTAAACCCCTAATTCATTGCCACTTAAATTACCAACGAAGAGCATGATTTCACCAATAGATCTTATAACATGTATTTACCTTGTTACCTAATTCAAATGCTTAAGTGATTAGCAATTGCAATTTACTTTCAAGAAAAATGGTAACCATTGTCACACACTATTGAAATGCTTGCCTTGCCAATTATGCCTCAAAATGGGTCTATTTGTAGCTAGTTTCTAGACCTTGGCTAGGTGAAAAAAAAAAACATCAATGTATTGTATTGTGTTTAGGTTCATGACATGGTTAGTAATATCTTTCAATTGTGGGTTTTATTGAAATTAGGCCCAAGATCGGTTCTACCTAACACAACCCCTTGTTTTAAAGTAAAGCCTATGATTAAAGGCTCCTACCCTATACATATTAACTTGGGCCTTGCATTGCTATTCACTACTAGGGACAATGAAATGATGAAAAAAAAAGAGTTTATTTTGTAGAAATTAAATTCCATTGAAATGAAAATATTGAATGACATTTATATGTACCTTGAATTGAATTCAAATTCTTAAATTGAATTCAAATGCATTAAATGAAACTCAAATTTAATTGTGTTCAAATTCAACTGAATTTTAAACTAAATGAGATGCAAATTCGTGCATAACGTGTTGAAAATGTGCTTGTCATTTCCATCATCCATGACTATGATATTGAAAAAAAAACTTCAAAAAGACAGATTTGAGAAGACACCTTTTCCATTCCATTCAAAACATATCCTAAATTGAAATCTAGTTTGAAAAAATGAGACTATTGGTAGAACCTAAAACTCGGCTACCCTATACTAACTTTGATGTTTCTATTGTCATTGGAATTACTTGTGAAGACACCCAAAGTTCAATTTTTTCCCCTTAATCATAGCCCTCTTTTATTTGCCCATTTCCACACAAAAAAAACCTCACTTTGGAGTCTCCAAAATAAAATCTTTCCAAAGTGGCCTAACTTGCAAACATTACAAGAAAAATGTTTGGTATATGAAAGAAACTCTAAAGCACAACAAATTCATTATTTAGTATAATGGTGGATTGTATAAATATTATTAATTTTTATTGCCAAATGCAAATGAGAAAATTCATTGCTTGTGATAATTATCATGATTTTCAACACCCAGTGAAATGCTTTTCTTTCTTGGCTTGACTGAAAACATATAATGAAAAACAAGAAATGGTTACACTAGAGTTTAAAACCACCAAATTTCAAGATAATACTAATAGAAGTTGCCAATTTTAGATAGTGTGAAATAGAGTTTATACATATAAATATGTTAATGCCCCCTTTACACTATGGTGAGGGCCCATGACCGTGGAAATGTTGAGATCCCTCAAAACACATCCAAAGGCCGTCCCATGGACATTTAGGAATCATTTATGTGAGATTGAAGTTCATACTTTGCATTTGCCAAAAACTAGGACAATGTAATAATCATATAACCTTGTGAAAAAATGGGGCACTCACCAAGCATTTTGAATGCGCTCATATGTTGTGGTTAAGGTTTTAGCAATTCTCATTGGAAAAAAATGGTATAGGAGAAACATCCAAGACTACCAACATTCCCTGGCATAAAGCAATAGCTGAATTTTGGCATGGAATAAGGTACTTCCCTTGCAGGCACCTCCTCACACCACCAGATATGTGGGAGCTTTTGATACCATTTAGTACTCCCAGGTCGTAAGTGCACCACCTGGCACTGAGACCAAGAATGCCAGTGTTCGCAGACATGGAAAAAGATTTTTCAAATGATTTATGTCAAAGATGGAAAATAAGGCCACGCAGAGGGATTCTTATGCTGCATTTGTGACCTCGGTGGTGAACTGTCACACATAATGTGCATGAACAAGAAAGGGCACCTGCTCTGCTTTAAACTTGGTAAGCTGCGAGTACTTGATGCTGTGCCACCCAAGTTCATACCCTAAGTTATCAAAGTTAGGAGGCAGTGGCAGCATGAAACTGTCATCACTGGACTTGGGTAGTACTCCACGATGCCTCTTGAATTGTTGTGTCCTTGACATCCTGCTGGTGCTTTCAATCGAGTCCACTGGCAGATACAATATGTTCCTTCTCATGTTGTGCAGATGGCATATACCCATTGCAGTAGCGGTGCCATAGGCTGCGATACTTTTCCTCAAGTCCCCTCATGAAGGTTTGGCCATTGCAGAGCAAAGATTTCAGCATCCGATTACGAAGAGCAGATCGAAGGCTTGCAAGGGCTGAAACATCATTGGCTAGCTCAATTGCTTTTCTTACATACTCATCATCTGTTCTTGCCACTAGCTTGTCCAGCTCTGCAATCACATACATGGATGGTCATAATGTGTTCTTTTAATGTATCCACCTGCATTCTGATATCTGGATACTTGACCTGCTCAGACTATCTGTGCACAGAGTAAACAGAACTTCAGAATAATCGATCCCTGCTAACTCTACAACATAGGCCAATCAAATTTCTCAAGATTTAAAAACGTACCAACTTGGTGCAAGAGAGTGACACCAACATTATGAGCATGTACAAGGCCAGCCATGGTGACACATGGCACACCCATGTAGAGTGACTCACAAGTGGTTGTAGTACCTGCATACGGGAATGTATCCAGACTGCACACACACGACAAAATATAGAACCATCAACAACAAGCTTTGTGCAAATTTGTACTGTACAACAGTGACTACATCAGCTACCACACAACCTGTGCAAAATGCATCAGTTTGACCCTCCCTTAACACAAATGTGAAATATTTGGAAAAGGTCAACAATTGTCAGTCAGAACTAGCTAGCAAAGGACGCAGAAAAGAATGAAGAGTACCATGTTGGATCTAGAGAGGACACACCTGATATCCATGAGTGAATATGCCTGCATATGGTCATGGTTTAGAAGGATCAATGGTAAGAGGTCAATGCGCAGTGACTCCACTCCAAGCTTTTGAAGCTTTGCCAAAAAACCCTCCCGCACACTGTCGCAGCAGAATGGCTTGCACTTCACCACAAGCCTTGAAGTTGGAATAGCACACAGTATCCTGGCCCACACTTGTAGCACACGTGGTGTAATCTGCACATTGGACTCTCAAGATAAGAATATAAAGTGCATGAACCTGATAGCAATAGTAACCTAATAAGAGGCTGTGCATGTGTAAGTTTCTAGCAAGTGGCAGAAAGCACCATAGCGTAATTACCCATAACCCAGATTGTACTTTGCCAGGTGCTAGCCCTCCACTGCTTTACATATATCCTAAATATGGAACATTGCCAACACATGGATTGGATTAAAGCAAACTACGATACATCAGTTGAGCAAATGTCCAAGTGATTTGAGACATGGCCAAAATCTCCTGGTGTGAAAGACAGTCTGGCAGGATTACCTTGGCAAGATTGTTGAAGCTCCCAAAAGTTACAAATCCATTGGTGAGAGCAGGTGTCTGGACCACAGGGCCTGCTTCTGGAGATGGGGTATAGCAAAGGAAGCAACCAGATAACCTGACAAGCTCCTCCACATGCCTGCACCAGACAGATAGTCAGTGAAATTCAAACAAACTAAGGCACTACTTTCAGCAAGAAAGAACACAGAAACACATTTAACTGGCAGTTCTGATCCACAACAGAAATGATAGAACACCCCATATTTGGGTTGGGATAAGTGATGAAAAAATGCCCCACTTTTGCTTGGTGGTAGGTGGGTCTGCCAAAGCATCTGTAAAGCGGTAGTCAATGGTTGGCAGGCCTGTTGTGTTGGGGTAGCCAATCCAGGTTACCTGCAATCAATGATGCCATATTTAAGTGGCACTTCTGTACTTGACAGACACAGGGAGAGAAGACCAAAAGAGCTGAAGGCAATCGCTGCTCTTGCTCCTAAAATTTCCTTCCCTGGATACTGCATACTCCAAGGCTCATTAAGAAGACAATTTCACTTGAAAACCGTTAAGATGAGTCTTTGGAGGCACCTGCACAGGTGCAGGTCGGCATGCCATCACACCAAGTCGGTTATTGGCTGTGTGCCCTGTAAGTTCAACTAATATATCCACCTTGTCCTCTCTGACTAAGTCTGCAACCCTTTTTTCTGCAATGCCATAAACGTCTCTCCACACACCACCTCTCCTCAGCACAGTCTCTTTAAATCGATGGGTCTTGGCATCCGCCTGCCAAAAGACATTGGATTTGTACAGAAGGAATTTTGCATTCCAAAAAGCAACATTGGTGCAGCTGGTGACAGAAAACTTGGTGCAAGCTAACCATGATAGCACTCTCCTTGCAGCTCATATGTACATGGCACGAATGGACCAACATGAAGAATGTAACACACCTTCACAACCGCAGAATAGACAACAATCTGGTAGTTGGTGTAGTCATGGTGGACAAGGGGGGCTTCTATGAAATATGACACTGAGTGAGTGAAGAAGTCAGGTGAAATATATCCTATAACCAGGGGCCGATCCATCTTTTTTGAGTTTTCCCAAGACATGAACTTGGGAAAAAGACAATTGAACCGCTTTCCCCATAGCCTGCACATCCACCAGACAACCTTGAAGACAAGCTTATATGGTGATTGAGCTTGAGAATACACTGATTCAAATCTAATGGGTTGAAGTCCATACAGCCATGGACCTCTCATGAAATGTCTGGAATGACATGGTTCATCTACTTGTGCACAGGATCAACAAATGACTTGCACTCCATGCCACTTAATATCCAACTCTTTTCACTGCCACCTCACTGAGCCAATCATCAACTCCTTTGCATAAATGCAGCTGAAAGGCTTATGACCAGAAGGCAAGAGCAGCAGGAGCTTGATGAAAAATACTTGGTGATGGCTCACAAACTCAACTTAGAAGGATACAACTCATACCTGTGAGCTATATATAGTTCATCATCTCCACCATCATTGATGTAATTTATAGCCAGCAGCCGGTTCTGCAAACTCAAATGGGTTGAAACTGTAAGAGACCCACCACCTCTGATACAAAGAAGAGGAAACATAGTGATGAAAACATGATAGTGTCAATGACAAGAATCTGGTGATGATTGCACCTGGCCAGCATTTCGAGAATCAGGATCAATCTGCAAGCAGTGTTCATATGCATCTACAGCAAGAGAGATGTTTCCTGCGTCCCTGTGTAGTACACCTGCCAAACCATCTTTCGTCAACTGATTGAGCATCTGACATGATCTGATCCATCAAGCATCTCACCAAATGGTTGATGCAAAAGTGAAGGGCCAACTTCATCCAGAATATCCCTCATAGTGAGTCCAAACTTTGGTGGGTGCATCTGGTCCCACAATGAAGGGAAATTAAACTTCCTTTGCTTGCCATATCCTTCAGGCAGTAAAAATTCTACTTGGTCTCATCACTGCAAGAGAGTTTGAGGAAGAACAATGTTGGGGAGAGGACAACATAGAATGGGGAGAAATCCTTCTATGATAGGCTTCTTCCAGTACTGGGACAAACATTGACAGACTCTGTTCAAGGCTTCCAAATTCCTCCAATTCACATGCCTGCAAAAGGCTATAGCTTTGGGCCTCAAACTATTACAGTTGCATAGACAGATGAGGGATCCTGTTCTTAGTCCTTGCCAAGAAGGCATCCCTCTAATGGGTGCATTCCCAGACTCTGCATCAGAAGATGAACACATTGCTCTATCAAAGCTATGTGTGCAAAGTGTACATGTGAGTTAGATTGTACAGACATTATTTAGCCTCTGTGATACTTCAGCTATCAGTTACTCTTCATCAAACAAATAAATAGGTCCTTATTAGTATTTCGATCCTGAATCACTCCATGTGGCAACAGGTTGTGCCATATCTAAAGTAATAACTGAAAGATAGCTGATGCTAGAAACAAAATCCAACCAAACTCATCATCAAATCCCAGAATTGAAACCAGGAGGTCCTTGAAACCTAGTGTTAGTTCTTAGAGGGTACGCTTCCAGCCCCAAAAGTTGAGTGGACACTGGCTTTTCTGTCATTAGAATGTCGTTTAGTGTTAGTTTTTGATGTGGAAAGTCTTTGTTGGGTCTCCCACACCTCTAAGTATCCCTGATATTGATGAATTCTGAATATGCTAACACTGATGACATGTGGGGGGAGCAGTACATAGTTCTCGTGTCCAACTGCAGCAAGTACACATCTCCTTGTCTGCCTCGACAATCACTCAAGGGGTCATCAAGCTCTTCACTAGACTCCACACAGCCAAGTAACTCTTAAAAAATCAAACTACTCTGTCACAGGAGGAAGGTTCCCTATCCAGACAAAAGACCTCATAGAGTATGAGTGGGGGTTCAGTTTCACCTATCTTGAGCCAACCATGAATTTCCATTGATAGGAACCTTTTAGTGCACCACAAGGTTAAAACATTGACCAGAGGATAGAAAGAAGAGAAAGCCTTGTATTATTCAGATGGAAGGAGAGATGTCAAAGCGCACCTAAATTGTTGTAGGCCTCAGCATATGTTGGGTTTGCAAGGATGGCCTTCTCAATCATACTTGCAGCAGAATCCATCTTACCCTGTCAATGAAAAGAGTTCAGCTTCACCAGTCAACAATTGGGAGTGACTTCTCTTGTTTCAGAAGACGTATCTCCTTTTATATTGTTTCTCAAAGAGAAGAACACCTTAAAAAATAGAGCTCCAATTAAAAGTTCATTGCTGCAACATTTACTTTAACAACATGGCCTGGTCCAGGCTTCTTGGAAGGCAGCAGGTTAGAAAAACTCAAACAAGCACATGTGAGACTAAACAAGAGGCAGCATGCAAGTCAGACCCCAATTTGAAAGTTACTATAGTTAATGTTTGATTCCAGTGGGATGACTGAGCATAACTACAAAGACTATCTTACACTTAGTTAGATAAGGAACTAACAGACCTGAATAGTGTAGACCACCCCCAGATTGTTCAGAGACTGAGAGAAATTGGGCTTTATTGCCAGCGCCATCTGTTTCCACATGGCAATAGTCCCTTCAGTTCAACAAGTCACCTGCACAACTACTGCTAACAGGACAACTACACGCACTCCACCATTTGTGGTGCATCCAATGTTAATCCTGCCATAGGGTCATGATCCATCCCACACCACTGCAAAATGCACTCTTGTCTCAGTTTCACTATTCTCCCTAAAAATTCCAATTCTTGCAACTTGGATGAGTGGTGAAGACAGATAATGGCATTCAAGGAAAATTCCTGTAAAACCCACCTGATAACATTCCACTGCTCTATCAAGATTATCACGGTCCTTGTAGATAACTCCCAAATTGTTGCAAGCTTCTGGGCAGTGAGGATTAAAATGCAGAGCCAGCTCATACATTACCACAGCCTGCATACAAGACTCAGCAAAAATCAGCTAGTAGTTACAAACAGAGTGTTCTTCAGGATCCAAATGACATGAAGCACTCAGTAAAGTGGATCCCTAGTGAATATTACCCTCATGCTCACAGTGGATACTTTGGCCATACTTGACGTACAATGTCCACAGCCATTCACCACTTCAACTCAGCAGTTTCCCCAGTTCTCAACAAGCCTCAACACTTATTGGACCATTATGGCTTCCTTACTTGCAGGTTCTTGTGAACAGAGAGCATTGGAGCAGACACTGACTGCTATTATCCACCTTCTTACATCCATTAACACACCATCCTCCTAAGAATGAAGTAGAGAATGAACCTGGATTTAATGACTGCTGTTTAAATTTATTGAGAATTCACAGATATTGTTCTAGTTAGTTGCTCCTTTCAGTAAAGTGGCCTCACACATAAATCATCATGGACAAGAAACTGGAGTCCTCTATTGCACCTCCCTGAGCACTCACTCTCATAAGATGCACCATAACAAAAACTGACAACACCTGGGGGACCCTGTAGCAAATGTCACTCAGACAAATGATCTATCACCATCTAGTTGATTGCATCTACAAAGCAAATATGCTGGAATAAACAATACCATGTCAAATTTCAGCATTTCACCATAGGCAACACCAAGGTTGTACATAGCATCTGCATAATGCCAATTATAGACGAGTGCCCTCTTGTAATAAGCCACACCTTGATGGATGTCTCCCTCTAGCTTCACCTGCCACCCACTTCAGAATGTCATCTCCTGCCACCACCCTACAATATTACAGATACTGACTGCAACTTTAACCAAACACAAGTTAAAGTGCACAGGGAACAAAAAGAGCAGCTGGTTTCCTTGTCCATCAACTCCTTCATCAGCCCCAACTGTCTCACTTGCAATTCAGCTGCTGACTTTTGTGCAAATGAAATCTTCCAAAACTGAGAACTATTTAGGATAATGGCACTGGACATTACTTTGTGCTCAACTAACATGAAGAATAGACAGAAAGACTACTTAAGTGAAACCCAATGCAGCACTAAGTCAACCTCCAGTTGCTTGAACAGCTCTTGCAGTAACTCTCAGATTCACTGTGGCACCTAAGTATTTACCATGTAAATGAACTGCCATATTCTTTCAGGTATATCTTCATACCTTGGTACCCAAGTCTGTCAGAGCAATTGCCATGTTGTTCTTTGCAATCTCAAAATTTGGCGACACTGCAAGACACCTGCCATGCCAGAACCTTCTTCTCACCAACTGACCTGGCCGCCTCGAAAGTGACAACAGTAACTGGACAAAGATAAGGCTTCTGAAGTTTAGTTAGCAGTCACTACAAACACATAGCCAAGTCAATATCTACACAGAGCTCAATTACAACGAGCCTACCTCTCATAGCAGGCAATAGCTGAATCAAGATCAGCTCGATTTTTGTAGATGACTCCCATATTGCAAAAGGCCTCTGCATACATGGGTCTGTACATTGCCGCCTTCTCATAGAAGCTGAGTGCCATATCATACTCCATCATTTCCGAGTAAACAACTCCCAAATTGTAGTATGCAGGCTGCCATGCACCATGAACTCCATCACTTGCCTTTTAAATTATTATTATCATTTGTCTAAGTTCTCCCCTTCTTCTCTAATCTCCTTTTACCTCCTCACTCTGATGGAGATCCTCTGTTTGTTTCTACTTGTTCTTAGTGCAGAAAGGTGTTTGTTTCTTTGACATTGACAATGCAGATCATGCCAGTTCTGTGCAGATCAACATCAAATCCTCTTGGAAAAACATTAAGTCTGCCCAAACCATCCAGTGTGCACTTACATGCCTCATGTTCTGGCTCATAGCACGGCAGGATTAATTGAAATGAAGAACAGCAAGATGCCACTTTCCCTCTAGTATCTTATTGACAACTCTTATCTAGTACCCTCCTTGTCTACAGTGCAACTTCCTCAACTTACCTCTCTTGGACACAAACCACCACCTAGAATATATGCTAAAAAGTATCAAAAACCCTGCACATTTACAATCTGAGCGAATCTGAAAAGGAATTGTAAGGTGACCTCCTGCAATCTTAATGAGCCTTCCAGACCAAAAAACAAGAAATCTTAACAGCAAACCATGGGAAGAAGAAAAAAGAAACACCAACTAGAACAGCAGAATAGAAGCTGGAATAAGGAGTTGCAAGATGAGAGGTGCCAATGCAACTAAACCAACAGCACATCAAATAAGATCATGACTCTTAGAAGGACACCCAGGAGAATCTTACAGCATACTGGCTGTCTGCTTTCAATGCTTCGTAGTACTTAGCCAAGCCATCTTGAACATTTCCAGTGAGCTTAAGACTCGTTCCCAAATCTGTCAAGACCACTGCCAAGTTCTCTGATGCTGGTTTGTAGTTGGGATCTGCCAGCAGTGCTTTCTGATATGCCTACACAACCCAAATGGAATGAGGAATATGGAGCTGTAGCATCAGGCATCACTCCTTTGTCATAAGCATGGAACCATAGAATTGTAGTCAAAACTGACAGCATGCCAAAAGGATGATGCTGCTTCAAAGAGCATAATGAAATCTGAGTCACATCCATATGCTTGCAATCTGTAGTGAGCAAGTGACAACCAAAACACTCTAGTTTCCAATTCCTCCTGCAAGAGCACCTTCAGCATGAGCAAACACAATGACAGTACAAACACAACCAAAATCCAAAAATGCACTAATTATCTCACGGCACCATAAATCCATTCCTTGGAACACAATATCTCATCTTCTTCTCATGATCAGCTCTGTTATGAATCCCTGTTCTGCAGGTTTACACACACATGGAAAAAAGGTTTACTTCCAACCTCTGTGCCTGAGCTTCCCCAACACACCAGGAATGGAGTTTGAACAATGTAACTGCATTGTGAAGAATCTGAAACCCTGCCAGTAGGGCATCCTGAGCTAGTGATCTTCAGGCCACAAAAGTCATGACATCCTTGTGGGATGGTGCTTGTGGGAAAAAGGGAGCCAAGGAAGCTCAATCTCAAAGGTGCAAAGTCTTCTTCACAATAGGGAAATTCAGAGACATATACCTGTGCTGCTTCAAGAAGGTGACCCTGTTCCTTGTACAAGATTCCACAGTGAGTAAGAGCACAAGCGTGTTGCGCGTCGAGCCGCAAAGCGTCCGTAAAGCTGTCAAACGCTTCTCGAAACAGGCTCTGCATTTGCAAGCAAATCCCCTTGCCAACAAGTGCATCCACATTTCGTGGCTCTAGCTTCAAAACGCTATCGTAAAGCAGCAGCGCTTCTGCAAATCTATTGCGCGTCCTCAACATGTCCGCATATGCAAGTGCTCTTTTATGATTATTCTCGTCGTGTTGTTGTCGTTGTTGTCTACCTTCAGGAGGAGGAGGAGGAGGAGGTGCATCATCGTCATCATCATCGGGGAGAGAAGCGGCAGTGCTGCAACCTAATGGCACACTAGTATCGTCATCATCATCTCTTTCGGCACGAACTAGGTCACCACCATCACCGCCGCCTGCTGACAGCAGCTTCCTCCTCTCCACCACTTGTTGCTCCTCGTCAATAATCTCCAAGGCCTTGTCACTCTCTCGCACTCCATTGATGTTTTGCTGATGATGATGATGATGATGAGACTGCGAAGAGACTTGAGGAGACTCCGGCCATGCGATAGCAGCAGCAGGCCCCATACCACTACCCCTCATTTACACTCTTGTTTTCATTCCCCGCATGTGTGTCTCTCTTCAAACCCCCCGTGCTGTAAGTGATTAGCCGTCGCCAAACAAACAAAGCACAACAAATCAAAACACAACACAACACAACACAGGAACTCAATCTACAACAAACACAGGGACCAAGAATCAACAAAACAAAAAACTAGTACAACATTTTTTTTTGGTTAAGGACGAGGAGGAAAGCAAGAAAGAAAGACAATCTCGGAACACGGAGATGTCCAAGAACGTTGGTTCGATCCATGTTCGCGTATTAGGGTTTACACGCCAAGGTTTAGGGTTGAAGAACGAAGGGAAATTTGCAGCTGGAGATGGATCATTCGTCCAAACAGCCACCACCACACACACAGACCAATTAAGAGAGAGCGAGAGAGAGAGAGCAAGCAACACGGAGAAGTTGAGTGAAAAGCCTCAGCAGCAGCAGCAGCAGCAGGAGGCTGGAAGTTGAGGAGCGGGCGCCTGCCAAATCATGTTCTGAGCTTTTCGCGTGCAAAATTACTGTTGGGGTTTGAACTCAGGAGGCGCTCACAAAACAAGGAATGAAGGAAGGAAGGAAGGAGAAGAAGACGAGGATGAAGAGGATGAATTTGTTGACTTGAGAGTGGCAAAAGGTGGATTACATTCATCCTTTGATATATTATTATTCTCTTATGAAAGCATAGGCCACACTCTGAACAATTTCACTACTCATATCACAAATATTATAATAGATGATGGAAAAATATATAATTTTCAAAATTAAAAAAAAGGAATTCATTTTTTGAAAAAAAAAATTATTCATTTTGTCAATGTGGAAATTGACCCTAGGCCACGATAACGTTGCAATGAATTGATCAATCTTAAAGGCTTGGTGTGATATATGTCACAAGAAAATGTAATCTAATATTGTCCACCTTGCAATGATGTTGTAGTTTGTGTTGAATCCAATGTAGAATCCAAACGATGTCAAATTCTCAATAAATTAATCCCAAAAATCTATGGTTACAACTTGTTAATAACTAATTTATTTGCACATTTAACATTAGAAGTGATTTAAAAATTAAAAAAATTTGACATTGTGTCATTGGTTAGCATCCAAAGAAGGATTTAATATTACCAAGTCACAAATTTCTACAACATGTCCAAAAAAAAGTTTTAAATGCCCTCCCTTTAAAATTTAAATAAAAATGAGGTAAATGTTTTTTCAAATTTTAGATTTTTTTTTGGTGACTTTCCCTTGAAAAAAAGGAATATGTGACAAAATATTCATTGAATTTTTTTTTGCAAGAGTGAAAAAAATTTTCCCTAAAAAAAATGGTTGCATGGTAAATAATATTTATGAAACATTTTTCTTTTGATTTAATTTTGACCTTACTTGATAGATATGTAAGTTTTTTTGGGGGGAGGGGAATGGCCGCCTCTTTGCATCCCTTGTCGATTTGAAATGCCCTTCATTCTTATTGTTTTTGGCCTTTACACTTTAGGCAGCCTTTTGAAATATGTCAAGAATACACCCTCTTACTAGTCTCGTTTCCCCAACTAGCCAAGTTGTTTTATCTTTTTAGATGTCCTCCCTTCTTGTGCTTCCCCCTGTTTCATTCCTCTTGTTTCTTAGAATTGGCTTTGGGGTCAATTTAACTCCATTTTGGGGTTGTTTGAGTTTTGTTTCTCATGCCTTCATTTGTTTCATAGAATCCCTCGAGCCATCCAAGATGAAGTCAAACAAGCTTTTTGCTTGCCTTTTGACATAATTGTTTAAAACCTAACGGACAAATTAACATGGTTCCTTTTCCTCTTAATGCCTTATTGGTGTTACATTATATTCGAAGAGGTCATTCAAATCAACGAAAGGTTTCTACTTGCCTCAAGAGGTTTATGGTGAACAATTAATCTTCTCTCCACAAAAAGTTTCCATGTGTTTGACATGCACCCCATTCTCACCATTCATGGGAAGATTTTTAACCATTTGTTTTCAATAATGTCTAATTTTAGGGAGAATCGGTGATTACAATCACGTTGTTAGAGCTCTTTAGCTATTTTTTTGGAAGACACCATTGTTACCATGCACCAATAGCACCCCCCTCCTTTAGACCTTGTCCTTCCATCTATTTTTTACTATTAACTTGAACACATTTTTGTCCTAGAAACGATTATGTTTGCTCAAGCTTTAACCATTACTCCTCATTTATCTTTGGGTGGGCTTTCTAGGATGGTATATGAACATTTCTCAAGATGTTTCATACCAAAAAACCCATCCTTAGGGTTTTCAAAATTATTCCAAGTTGTTGTTATTATTATTTATGGGATATCCTTAGTTCAGTGGCTTTAATGTTGGGGGCTAGCAAATTGTTGGCAATGGCAAATGACATTGGTGGTCTTCATCCTATTGTTGTAAACAAGGTGTTTCTTTGACTTATAAGTTGTTCCATTGTCTACAATTTCAAGGGCCATTTTAAGAGCACTTATCCCCCCATCAGTTTGGAGTATCGATCCTTAGAGGCTATGAAGCCATCCCTTTTAGCATTTGAACCTTCTTTGACTTACACCTTGATTGGGCCATGATGCAAGTTAATGTTAAAAACATTTTTAATAACATTTTTCAAGTTGTTATTTGTAAATAATTATGTGATGTTTGGGGGGGCCTTTGATGAACTTTATTTCTTTTACCAAATTGTTTTATGGTGTTCATTCTTCTCTTTATTACCAAGATGGGCAACATGTGGAGGGGGTCAACATTATTGACTCATCTTCAAGTACAAAGCATGATGATCCTTTAAAAGGTCTTTTATTTGCTTTGGCCCATTATCGAACTTTTTTAAAAACCATCACGTGGGCCCCTAGTTGCATTTTTCCATTGCTAGTGGATGATATCCACATTGTGGGGCCTATGAATGAGATTATTTGCACTTTTGACCACCTTTCGACCCAAATTAACCTTAATTGGGCTTAGGGTCAAGGTGTCAAAGTGTAAGTTTTGGAGTCCATTTAGGTTCTCTTTGGGCATAAATATTCTTAAAGTCTACATTTTGGTCATAAATGGTTTATGCATTTTGGGTGTGCTAGTGGGATTTTACAACTTTTCCATACATTTTTTGGATGAAGTTTTATTTCAAAACATGACACATATCAATGATCTTCTTTTCTTGGGAGATGCCCACGTTGCTTTGGGCATTTTATTCTCATGTGTAATTCATAAACCTCCTTATCTCACATGGATAATATTTCTTTCTTTTTCCTTCTTGTTTTTTTTGGTGGGTTTCAATAGGAAAGTTATGCATGTATGTGGAGACATTATGGGTCCAAGGTCGTGGGAGCCTTTTCAAGGGCCTTTAGTGAGGCATCAAGCTTGATTACTAATGTCCTTTGGTGGTATAAACATCCTTCTTATGGAGGATTGTGCCCCATCTACATGTCTAGGGAATTGAGCTTTGATGGTTCAATATTTATGCTTTAGGTTTCATATTTTCAATATGTTTGTTTTGGTTTCTTAGGTTGAGTGGGTGTTGCAACCCTAGCCTTAGGTTTGTGACCAAAGCAAAGGCTTACAAAAGTGCAGGCCAAAAATGAAGTCCACTCCTAGGAGTGTCGGAGAGTGTGGGAGAGTGTGAAGGGATGAAACCCCCACATTCCAAAATGGACTCTCACTTTGGGAGTTGGACTCCCGATGGACTCCTGAATCTTCAAAGAATAATTGCAGGGGTCAAAATTCATCAAATCAAAAATTTCATTATATCATTAAAAAGCTCTTGAAACTTAGATGTTTAAAATGGGTTCACATGACCCATTTGGACATTTAAAAAATAAGTTATGCCCAAAAGAAGGGCCAAGAGTCAAATTGGCAATTTGACTCCCAACCATTAAAAATAAAAAATCACCCCAATTTCCTTGTTTGTAGGTGGTGTGCCACATATTGTTGAAAAACTCTCGACAGGGGTTACAACTTTGCTTAAAACCTCACATCAATTGAAGGTCTACACACAAAGTTATGGGCCCCCAAAGTCACAGGAGTCCCAACTTTGGGAATTTCGAGACAAAATGACATTTCAGTGTTGGTCTTATGGCTAGGCACAAAGTATACTATAAGGGGGAAGATGGTGGCTTCCTTTAAGTCCGGGTTGTGTTGAGTTTTATGAATATGTGTTTGCCCGTGGTTCATTCATGCACCAAAGTGCTCTAACTATGCACTAACCAACTTGTTATTTGGTTCGTGTAGGTCCATGTGAATAATTAAATTACTTGTCAATCTTCCTATTCCCCATCCTGGAGCTCCAACACAACCCTTTACCCTCGAAGTGTTGCGAGCCAGGGGGCGCACCCCAACTTTTTTTTGTGTTATCTTCACCTTTAGACTCCCAGTTGAGTCCATCAAGAAGCTTGGGGGTGCATCAATGGGGCCCACATCTATTTTAGTCATGCTTATATAAAACATGAAATGGCCTTCCTCATGTAACTAAGGAAATGCACCCTTCTTTTGAAAGTCTGGTGATTATCAGAACCCCAAGTCTATAGGCATCTTTGATGGACATCCATCACGACACATCCCTTAGGTCTATCTTAAAAGATGACTCCATTTTTTCAACATATAGAACTTACATTCATTTTTGTTTAAGGAAGGGAATAAGGTTATGGTTGGTTGTTAAGCCATATATTCGTTTGTTTCACATTGCACACTTTATTTTCACTTCAACATTATGTTTTTGTTTCAATTTGATTCAACATTCAACATTTAATCTTTTCACACATGAGTGTGGACATAGGTTGGATGCATTTGGCACACATTTAACTTGTTGCCCGTTTGGAGGTCAATGGATAGCCACACGGGACATCATCTAAGATGTCATGTATGAATGGGCACACTATATGGAGAGAATGGTGGTACGCTCTTATGTCAAAAATTTCATTACGAACTAATCTCTGCATACGTTGCCAATGTGGTGACCAAGCATAGGAAATAAAAGCTTCGAATGTCATTAGTTGACCACCAAATGTAGTTGTGAAATTTGGTGTCATTGTTAAAATTTGTAAGTATAAAAGGTTTCATGAGGGGCACTAATTTATTCCAATGGCCATAAAAGCACATGGTGCACTTGGGCATGATATGGATCGTTTCATCGTGGAGTGTACTTGTTCTTTTCACGATAGGTGATTGGGAGGCCATTTATCTTTCTCTTTTTGCATTCAATTTTTCAAGCAACATGTTAATATTACTTTTCAGCATGCATTAACTTCTATTATAAAAAAGGGGATTGCTTTGGTGGGTGACGCTTGTTCTAGACCTCCCATTATTATTATATCTCATGATTTGCATGTAAGTGACATTAGAGGGGTGGGTGAGATAGCTTCCTACCATGAGAGGGATTAGTTTTTTCCATTTTTTTAGTTCCTATAGGGTGTGCTTCTTTTGGCCTTTATTTGGGTTTCCATTTTTTTCTCCCTTGTGATGGTCCCAACCATTGATTTTATATTGGATTTTTGTGAATGTTACCTCACATTCTTCAAAATGATATGTAAGTATGGTAATCGCACATTCAACTTCACATTATTAAAACATGTATTTCATCCAAACTACTTTTTATATGGAATTGATTTTGGGTTTGAAAAATGGTGCGTTTACAATTCCATGTGTCCATATGAATATTTAGAGTGGTAGATATAGAACACAAATAAAAATGGAATCCTACTATGCTTGATAAATTGATGCATGATTTATCCAATAATCTTAAATAGGATGCAATTCATGAACATTTCAAAACCATATGGCTCATCTAAATAGTCCTTTCAATTCATAACCATTTTTTAATATTAAATGAACAACAAAGTTATACAAAGTTTTGTGGATTCATATCTTGGATTTGGATTATATCCCATCCTTTTTAGATAATGACTCCATAAACAACTATGGGATATTTTTAATTACACAAGTTTGGTTTTTTCAACTCCATTGCTAAAGAGCAAAACATAGTTTTAGTCATGAAACCCCACCAAACTTTATTAAAAAAAAAACACCTAAAAAAGGGAAAGAAAAAGAAACAAAGTGTAAGGACTAAAGTCCAAGTAGATGAAAGAGCCCCAAAGAGGGGAGCCATGCGGAGGAAAGGGAACCACTAAGTACCGAATCTTCCACTAGTCACATGAAGCATATCAACTAAAGAAAGGGGAGGTAAACCTGATAAAATTCAAACCTAGAATAACCTTCCCCAACAATAATACTTTGTTACAAGAACGAGACGACTTGTAGTTTTTGTAAAACCATTAGCATTCTTTGTCTATAAAAAGAATGCAAAACCGATAAAAGAGGGATATAAATATGATATCAAATACAAACTAATAATATGAGTTGTAGTATGGACATACAATTTTTGCAAGACACCACCAAAAGTTTAAATGGTTGTTGAAGCCCCCTTTGTGGCTATGTTTAACATCATGAGTCCCATTACGCCTGTATGCGGGCCACCGATTTTGCTATACTTGACTTGATAATGCAACTGTTCACCTTGTGTAATCTTTCCCCCAGGGCTCCCCATACTAGGGTAACATGGCATAACGGCGATCACATTTTTATTCTTGTCACCATCTTTAGTTCTATGACCATAAATGGGTGAAGGGTGACAAATAATGCAACCATCTTCTCCCCATAGAATGGAGTCCAAGACTAATGAATGCAAATGAGACGCTACGTACACAACTTGTCCTCCAATTGGTGCAATTATGGTAGCATCTTGTGTGTGGATGCATTCTTTAGAATTGGGATCATCATTGTCACAACCTTGGATTGTAAACTCCACCAAATTTTCTCCAAAACCATCCTTGTTTGTTATGTCGATGTAAAATGTTTCAGTTGGCACCACACATTCATCCCAATCCACATACTCCCACGAGATCTACAAAAGTTTCAATTCCAAAAAGTTCTTGAAGAATTTCCCCATGAATGAATTTATAGCTTACACAAACTTTGCATAAAAAAAACATCTTAATTTTCCACACTACTTTAACATCTTATCTACCTCATGTGTACATTTTCATGAAATGCCATGGAACAAGGTCCTTGCTTTGTCAAAACTTGAAACCACTACTATATGGATGATAAAGAAACCCAAAAAAGAAAACTCAACTAAAAACTTGCTCTACCAAGAACGAAAATTTCCACCCATTGATGGTATCAAAGGAACTAAAATATTCAAGTGTCCAAGGCAATATTTCAATGCATCAAAACGCAGGTCATTACATTTTCATTTTCACCGTTAAATTTCAGCCATGTCTAACTTAAAACAGAAAAAACAATAATTGCTAGGCTTTTAAAAACAATCAATAAAGCAAAGCAACTGACCTTCATGTAGAGGGTTCTCTCAGGTGCATTGAAATCTTCTTTAACAACACAATGTGTCTCATCTCCACAACAGTTAAGACCGCCCAAATATCCTCTCTCGTTTGTTGTTGCATTGTACAAGTCACATCTGCACATCCAAATGTTAAATGTGAATTCCTAATTGTTTGGTTCAACATTGCATGAATTTCCCGCAAAATGAAACTCATAGTTTTAAGTTCAATCCACCAAAAAATTCAAACAGGAAATCTTCCAAATTGAAGTTCCCAAAACTGAATTCATGGTTTGAACTTCAAACCAGTGTTGGCCGGTTCTTTACTTCTTATGAAGAACCATCCAATTCCAGTTCTAAAGAATGAATTAGAAGTTTGTTGGTTCCAATTCTGCACATAAATGGAAATCGGGTATCTGGTTCCAGGTTTGGTTCTTCCAAAAACACACAAATCCAGTCCCGATTTCAAAAAATCAGACCCGGTTCTAGTAGGGTTCTTACTAACCTGGACCAGAACTTGTAGTCAACCCTGGTTCTAAGTTGTTTTCTTTTCTTTTTGGGGCAAAGACATGTTATTTTAGTTCACACAAAATGCAAAACATACATCCTTAAATGAGAGAACTTTGCAACATTAAAATTTGTTTTATGGGGGGGGTGAATTCGAGAAAAATTACAGTCAGTCTGACCTGCATTCGATGCACCCATTTCTGTCGACGACTCCTCTGGTATCAATTCCATGCACATTCACAATCCACACAATTTCATCAGCAGCTTCCGGAACGTGAGGTCCAATCTCCAAGCCATAAGGTGGCGGAAGTCGAGTTTGAGTGTGCCAAGTCTCAGCTCCTTTCCCAAAGGCGGTCAGTAGCTTGCTTTCACTCCTACCCACTAGATCATACGACCAGCTTGTTCCCGTGAGATGTGAAGTGATTGCCGAGTAATGCTTCTTCCCGCCTTCAGCGATCGAGCTTCTCATCAGCTCCTGAGTATGTTTGGGTGAATGCAGGGATTTGGGAACAGCATACTGAAAACCAAACCAATGATGAAAGTGAAATTGATGGTGTGGTACAGCCACACCATACTCGTCAACCATTTGAGCTGTCACGCTTCTCAGTCCGATGTGTCCCTTTGGAGCTGCTTCCATGTGAAAGTACTTATCCTTCACATCTCCTGGTCGGAATGTGATGCCAGGCGTTGTGTAAGTCTCCACCTTCACACCACTGGGTTTCAGAGAGTTGCAGTCAGGGTGGTTTATGCGCTCTGGTACTTGTTTAATGCACTGTGAGATGGAGTACTTCTCTTTGGCATGAGCTTCTTGTTCTTGATCTTTGGCTACTTCTTGTTCTTCTTCTAGCGGGATCTGCATCACTCGAGCTCCCCAAGCTCCACACAACAGCACAGAAAGCACTAACAACAACAGCCATAGCTGCCGCTGCTGAGCTCGAGCTCGTGAACTGTCCATCGCTGGTCGTTTGAACTGGAACGAACTACGGTACTCCTGAACTGGAACGAACCACGGTATTACCTAACTGGAACGAACCATACGACTACTGAACTGGAACAAACTAAGGTAGTATTGAACTGGAACAAGCTAATGTACTATTGAACTGGAACGAACTACGGGATCACCTAACTGGAACGAACAACACTACTACTGAACTGGAACAAGCCAATAGCCGACTACAATTGGACTGGAACACAAGAACTTGGCTCTCATCTATGGAATGAAGAAATTAGTGTTTGGGGTGTGGGTTTAAGTAGTGACCTGGAGTGGTGGTCCACCAAACCCCACTTTGTAAGCGGGCCACACTTGTCTGCGTACATTGTGATGTCATGCTTACAATGTGGTCTTTTTTGGGAATTATTAAAATAATGGTGTGAAAATAGGTACATTAGGGCGGCAGGGGTCCTCAGCTATTATTATTATTATTTTCATTATTTAGTTTTCTAAAATTTAAAATTACATTTTACCAATTCATTAATAACCCAGTTTAAGATTACTTTCATAGAACACTAAAATTTGCATCTAAACCACAACTTTGCACACACAAGAGGTAAAATAAAATAGAATATATATATATATAATTATTTTAAATTTATTATTATTATTTGCCCAATAAAATTTTGTTGGGTTTATATCATTTTGAAAACAACCTTTGTTTTTTGAGAGAGAGAAGAACAAAATTAAATTTTCATTAAGGGTGAAGGGGACCAGAAAGACTTATGTGTGGTATTATGGAACATGCAAGGGGTGATGTAAATAAACTGGAAATGGGGGTGCAAATACTAAAGTTGTTTCAGGGTGCTGACCTTGTCCTATTAACCGAAACCTGACACTCCCCAGGCCAACAATTGCCACACGTTGAAGGGTTTGATTCACTTGCAATAGCGCGCATTGTGCAGTTGGGAAAAACAAAAGCGTTAAAACATAA
>Ga0209208_10001123_pt1 | contig 37264 bp, 31 predicted proteins | sample S1TSphfallax_3_FD_187694 | JGI IMG/M metagenome (GOLD analysis project Ga0209208, IMG submission 187694) | Host-associated microbial communities from peat moss isolated from Minnesota, USA - S1T2_Fd - Sphagnum fallax MG (SPAdes) (version 2) | ecosystem: Host-associated > Plants > Peat moss >...
GGGGGGCAGGGGCACCCACGGGGGACTTCACAGTGGCCTTCGGCCACGGGCACCCACTAGTATGGAATTACGTCAGTTGCTTTGTCTACTACCTACCTACTAACCATGCAGTAGCCAGCCTTACCTACTTACTAATGATCTACATGCAGGATTAGTTTAGTTGCTTGGTTTACTACCTACCTACTACCAACCTACTACCCGTCACCTACTTAATAACCATCTAGATGCACATCCATCCATTTACCTAGAAGTCACCTATTGTCCTACCTACTAGGCCTATATTTTACAGGATAAATTTTCAAGGTGAAACCCAACATCAGCTCCAGTTGGGGTTCATCCACAACTGAGACACGCAAACATGCTTCCAATGGATGATGGTGCATTATTGGTGGCTGTTGGTTCACTCTGGCCCTTGTGAAGCAGGATCTTCTCCTCGAGTTGTTATGTTTCATGTTTCCTCAATTCTATCAATCTCAAAAAGAAAAGAAATACAGTTTGTTCAAAAAAAAACAAAAGAAAGAAAGAGAGAGTTAGAAAAAGATTTAAAGCCGATTAATCTTTTATTCAATTTGACGTGACCCAAATTGAATTCAGTTATGTATTGATATTGATTGTGAATATGGGTATTTGCTTTGATCCAAAAAGCTCAATTTCAGAAGCCCAAGAACTTATCAGAAGCATAGAATTTTTATTGAAGAAGCTATATTCTTATTGGATTTGATCACATTTACATATGCTCGATTATTGTTGCTCGCCATCAGTGCAGATGATCGTTTGTTGCAAAGACCCAAGTCTCCCAACCATCACCTCTTTGAGTCAGACTTCTTGCCCAGTACAAGTTTTGAAGGCAACGAAACTAAAGTATTTCTGTTCAAAGAATTCTTCGAATGCAAGTCTACTCCAAACTAGTACATTTTAGTGATTGTGAAGCATGGTTGTTTCACCAGCTAACTTACTAGAGATCAAGTGAAGAATGCAAAGTGGCAACGTTAGCCATTTTCCAAGTTCCTTGCAACCCATCCGTGTCCCAACAGCAGATGTTGTGTGTATGTGTGTGTGATGTTCATTTGACAACAAACATAAAATGTTTTTTTCCACTGATTTTGTTTCATACTCCTTTCCCATCTACGCAGGAAATTAAATCATTGCTGTAATTGCACAAACTGTGGAAACGGAAGGCACCAAACCTTCATGAGCCTGAGGAGAGAGAGTGGATTTCAGAAATGAGATGATATTCGACGTTCTCACAAACTGGTTATGAAAAAAAAAATTAATCACAAAAATCATTGTCAATTTTTTTCTGAAATAATCCTCTAATTATTAATAAATATCCATCTATGAAGTACAAGGTAGTTTGTTTGTTTTGTTTTGTTTTGTACTTATGAGATCCAGCAAACCGGGATGCTTCAGATCATGTTCTTGGTCTCTTTGGAAAGCTCTCGACGACGAAGGGGTGCCTGGGCTTGGTTCCATGACGTTTGGACTTGCGGTGCAAAAGTTCTTGAATATTGAATGATTTCTTCCCTGAAAACTAACTTAAAATTGCAGCTGAAAATTTCGGAGGAATTGGAATGTGCCTTTGGTGTTGTTGGAAAGATCTTGATGAGCAAGATTTAATGGAATTTATTTGGTAAGATTTGGATTCAGAATGTGGGAGATATTGATTTTTAAGTGATTTCTGCCACTGAAAATTCAAATAAATTCCAAAAAACTAGGTTTTGGAAGGAAAAATCAGTTGAGGACGTGGTAAAACTTGAAAGCTTACCATTCAATTCAAGCATGATTTCCTTTCATATTTGGCTGTTCAAAAAATCGAAACATACATTGCAAAACAATGTTCACATGTTGAGTTTCCCTATTTTTTAATGGGTTCACACTTGGGCCAACAGCAGAGGCCACACCAGTATTAATAATCAGAGGTCTTTAACAAAATCAAATACCCAAGTCAAACACTAGCAATTACTTTATGAAAATGCATTTGTCAAATTGGAAGTGCTAGAAACAATGCCCATGCCAATAGTGGTTGTTTCAAACCAATTGCATAGCCTAGATTGTTGTCAACTTTTTTACAAGCCTTGATTCTTGAATACAAAACATGGACTTTGATAAAGAGATTATCAACCAAAATTGTCCCCATTGCCATGAAAATAGTGAACTTGAAAGATTAACACAAATATTTTCTGGGCTTCTTTAATTTTGTTATATGATGATGTTTCTGTTGAAGGAAGAAGATCACAGTGGAGATACACAAATATTTTGGGCTTCCTGATTTTGTTATATGATGATTTTCTGGTGTTTACTATGTACAACCTTATGCTTTGTGAAAGGTTAGTGTTTGTTTACTCTTTCACATGAATATGCAAAGTTAGTTGAAATTTATTTTCATTCAACCATCAATTTGAGATACATAACACTTCTCATGCCAATGGTTTTTCTTGAGCCTAAAACTAAACTGAAGGACCTGACCTTTTTTTCACCCTTTTAGCCCACCTTGGATATCAACATGTTGAAAGGTATGAAAAGGATCCAAATTGCAAAGCTAGTTGGTTCTCACACAAGAGATAACTAAGGATCCAGATATCAATCTAAATATTACTGAATCTAATATTCATAGGTGTTCAAAGTTAGATACCCAATGGTTTTTCTGTAGCCTAAAACTAAACCCGACCCTGACCCTTCTTCCACCTGTTTACCCCACCTTGGGTATCAACATTTTGAAGCATATGAAAAGGATCTGAATCTCAGGGCTAGTTTTCACACAAGAGATAACTAAGGACCCATTTATCAATCTAATTATTATTGAATCTAATATTCATAGGTGTTCAGAGTTAGATACCAAAGTGATACCAAGCCCTCCTTTGATACCCACCCAACACTGATTGTGATTCAGTTGTGAATGAACCTCAATTGAGTTAATATTCAGTTTCACCTTGGTGACCCATTCTTCTATATGCAAGTCCTATATATAGGTAGGAAAATAAGTGAAAATTTATACGTAATCAAAGGCTACTTTAACTATTTACCTATTGATATCCTGCTTATCATTTGTTTGGAGGTAGGTAGTAAGAAAATGCAACTAAGTTAACCACCATAGTTAGCTAGGGAATTGGAACCCAACAAATTCATCCATCTTTCATGGTGCACAGCTGGGTGCTAGTTCATTAGTTCACTTCAGCCTCTTGAGCTTGCTTCCTTTCCCCAACACCCTTCCAAAAGTATGGTTGCAAAACACTCTATGTAATTCACTAATTTTTGTCATTCTAATAGTAATGCACCCATTGATTGTGTGGCATTTTCTTGTTGGATTTTTTGCAGTGGTCTTTCAAAGCAAGCAATGGCGGCAAGAGAAAAAAGAAACCCTAAACATTACCTAAGTAGGTGTTCTCAGGAAAAACAAATATTTTTAAAAACCTTGCAAAATAGGTGTTTGTTTTTTTATTTGTTGTATTTGTTTGGATGTGACCACACCCCGTAACCCTCCCAATTGTGGGACCCCCTCTTTGCCTTCAGTACCACTGAAAAGCCCTTGACAAGGTGATATGCACATTTGTCATTTCACAATTTTCAGACCAATTTTGCAACAAAACAAAAGTGATTGACAAAAGTCATGATTTTTTAAAGAATAAATTAACTTAATATTACTTAGCCTGATTGCATAAGGACTTTGAAATTAAGCCCATTTTAACTAGAATAGGATTGGTACGGTTGACCTTACAAGAGGTTTTAGGGTTTAGGGTTTATATTGCTTGCTTGTGACAACAACGTAGCTTTATGATAAAGTATCATCATTCCATAACTGTCATGACAGACAAGACATAAATTTTATCTAATAAAGTCTTTTACATTTCATTGTTCGCATAAATGTTTGGTGTTTTTATTTGATTAAGACAAAGAATATGATGTTAGTACCTTGGATTTGCTAAAAAAAATTTAAATGTAAATTCAAAAAAAATGTTTTAATTCATTGAATGACTATGATTATGCATAATACATTGTTAAACAGATAATTGTTATTTCTTAATGCGCATAAATTTGAAGATGATCCAATATTTCTTTGACAATAGGATCTACTTGAAAGTTTTTTCTTGATAATGAAGATAATAAACACAAATGTTCTTTCGAATTGACCCTTGATAGTGATTTGTATGTTAAAGTATGTTTTGTAACACCTTTTGAATCAAATGTAAACCGATCAAAAGTTAGACCTTGTGCTTGATGCATTGTACATGCAATAACTAATTGTATAGGGAATAGAACTTTTGTAATAATGTGTAATGGATTATCACCAATTTGTATTTTAACTATTTTTTCAATTGGTATCTAAATTTTGTTAAGTGTAAGGAACATTTCATGAATCTGTACATGTTTTATTCTTGCTTTATATCCAACACATAGGTTTAAAAACTCTGTCCATATTATGATTTTGATGATGTTATGTATAATCTGGAAATGCTCCATCTACACCATTAACAAGTCCATCTAATGTTACATAATCACTTACACATAATTCTATTAACATGTTTGGATTAAATCAATGACATTTATGTATTACGACTAATTGTTTGACTTGGGTTTGTTGATAATTTGAAATGAGGACATGTATCAAAATGTATGTCTTGTGCAAGAAATGGTGATGTATCCTTAGATGTGTTTTCAAAAACATATTTGTTATGGCTAATGTTTTTAGATTTGTGTAAAACAAATACAATAATGTAATATCTTTTGGTGGAATTCCTAAGCATGTTTGATTGATGGATTTTATATCTTGAAGTGTTTGTGTTGTTGTTTGAAACCTTTTCAAAATCTTAATAAACTATATATTATTTTGCCACACAATTTGTTGTAATTGAAAACATTTAATTTTTTCATGGCAAAATTTTGTTCCAAGATTATTAAGACCGTCTTTAGATTTGAAAAACCATGAATGTCATCCAAAAGGTGCTTGATGAAAACTACCCATCATTATAACATCAAGACCATCCATGAATTGATTATGAATTTGTTTATTACTTGTAATCTACAATCAATGAAATTTATCATTTTATTTTAAACTAATAAAATTTCATCAATAATTAATGAATGAAGTTTAATGTTTTTATTAAAGTGTTTTTTTTTTATTGTCTAAAGTTTTTAGTTTGTTTATATTTGTTCAACAAAATTGGAAGAGCAAAATGTATTGTAATTCCATGAGAAAAAGTTTTTTCAGTATCTGTAAGTTTCATAATTTTAGGTTTTCAAGGACTAACATTGAAGGTTTGTGTTATATAGTATTGAGCCATGTTTTGAATAATAGACATAAGTGCAAAAGTTTTCCTTATACTCACAACTCCCATTAAGAAAATATGCAAAGCTTTTATTAGATTTTTAATTTTTTAATATAATATATCGTCAACAATGATTTGTTGTTCGTTATTTAAATGTCTTATTTGAGAAGAAAAATCATCATATGGTATTTGTTCATCTACTTGTTGACAAATTTCATGCATTAATTTTTTTTTTTCTTGTTTATATTTTTTTGATGGGTATTTTTTCTTGTTTATGTTTTTCTTTTCAAATCTTTCAAAAAAATTCTTCTCTTCCATGTAAACATCTTTCCAAAATTTATGTATTTTTCAAAGAAATCTTAAATTCACAAACTGGTTTGTATAAAAGGACTAGTTTTCAATAATAATTTTCTAGATCTTTATGTTTATTAAATGAAACCCAATAGATAATCTTTCTTCTTTGTTATTTTTTCAAACTTTAGTATTATAGTCAACCACAAATTTTGCTATACATAATTCTTCTAAGATTTCATGTCATTTTTTATATTTATCAACTATTCATTTGCAACAAATTTTTGTTGAACATAGAGGTAAATTACTTTAAAAAATTGTGGTATTAATACTTTTGTTTTATTGTGCGTTTCACATGTGTTTATAAATTGGAATGATCTTGTTGTATGATAAAATGAAATTGATGATATTATTGTTTGTTCAACATTACAAATTTCATTTCCCATTTTTCTTATTCATTCTAATGTTTTAGTTTATTCAATTTTACATTTTTTCAATTTTGACTTCATTTTTTGTGTAACAAACTTGTTTGTTTTTGTTAAATAAGGGCAATATCTAATAGCAACACATGAATCCAATATAAATTGTGCGTCTATGTTCGCTTCCCACAAAGTCCCTATTATTTTGCACCACCAATTTGAAATTAACAAAATAATCTTTAATTTGACTAAATAAAACATTGATTTTTTAAAGTAAGTTTTGAAAACTATCCATTCAATGTTCATAATAACATGCACATGTAATTAGATCATTTCTAACAAGTTTTTTAATGTTTGGTGTAAGAATGTTTTTTTCAAATGATTATTTTCATTTTCATTTTTAATTTATAATTCATTTAATTTTTTTATAAGTACTAGCCAATTATTAATACCCATAGTGAATGTTACAAAAAAAATCCAAGTTGCCTGATCATCCTAAATATGATTTTTATTAAAAAATCCAAATAATTAAAAGTTGTCTTTCTATGTTCTAATTATTGGTAATTTAGATCAGATTTTATTATTCTTGCTAAGTTTACATTATTTGATACATTGTTAGTTATAACAATATGACCTAATAGGTTTGCTTTTTTAATATGAATCCATGTGGAGGACAATATGAAATTTATTAATATTTTGATCATTTTTTAAAAACATATTAGTTATGTGATAAATCAATTTTTAATTTACACTTCTTAGTTTTTTAATTTTTTGATATGAACAAGAAATCAAAGGCATTGAATGGCCAAATAATAATGTTGGAAAGATTTTTTCCACAATGTTTACCACGAAATAAGCCAAGAGGTTGAAAGTCTTTTGGAGATCCAACTATTATCCCATATTTTCATCATCCACATTTGATTGTTTGAACAACTCATTTAGTTAACCCATTAGATATAGGGTGATCTCATGATGTGGTTCTATGATCAATCAAGGCCTTGACACATATTTCATCAAAAGGCCCTAAAATTTCCCTTCCTTGGTCAATTAACACTTGAACAAGTACCCCAAATCTAGCTAAGCAAGACTTGATCAAGAAATGCAATAATTGTCAAGTTTAAAGAATTTTATGATAGAACTATGAGTTTGATCCATTTGCTAAAATGTTCCACCATCATGAAAACATATTTTGCACCATGCGATAGCAACTAGTGGTCCCACAAAATGCAAACTCCAATTATATTCCAAACCCATGACATGTAGTGGTTTCAATTGGTGACAAGGTGTTAAAATTTGGTCATACTCAATAACACACTTCACATATGTATACCCTTAATTACATATGTTGCAACTTGTTGGTACATCCAAGGTTATCAGTGTCAACCTTGTCATGTCACATTACTCATGTCAATTTTGAATTTTTGCATGTCATGTTAGTTGAAGGTCAACCTAGGTTAAAGCATAATGTTTTTGCAAGGATGAATTTTTTATCCTAACAATGATTGAGATTTAGTCAACACACATAATTTTGGGGGACATGAATGATTGGCCAAACTTGGATCTTTGTTAATATGATGATTGAAACTCAATTGCAAAAGAAAAAAGAATCCAAACTGTCAAAAATAACCATCTTAATGGTCAAGATTCATTTGTTTTCATTTTTTACTTTTTTGTGATTGAAATTCAATTGCAACATGGACCAAGGTGTCCCATAGGGGCGAAAACCAAGTCTACCCAATCACAATCCTGTGGGGATCGAATTCCATTCTAAGAAAAAAAAATGGTTGTCTAGATGTAATGACTAAATTTCAACCCACATCTTGATGGTAATTCCAATTTCCCAATTGGAATTCAATCATCACATGGACCTTGACTAGCATGTCCACAAGGATTGAAACTAGGCCCACCTTAGTTGCAATCCATGTGGTGACATAATTTCAATCAAAAATGAAAAAGGTGAGAAGATGTGATGACTAAATTTCAATCACCATCTTGATAGTCATTAAATGAATAATAATAATAATAATAATAATAATAATATAACTTGCAAAATGAAAAAATAGAAAAAAAATTCTTATTGTGAGAGCATTTAGTAAATGGCATGTTGACTAAACAAATTGACACATCCATCATGATGCTAACTTGATGACTGACGTAAAAACAGCACCTCATGTCATTTTTAACAACCTTGTGTAACCTTGAAAGATTGTTTCAAGAACAACTTCATAAATGGCTTGCACATCGTGTTTTGGATGAAATACAACATTTTTATGCTAGTTTGGGCCAATAAATCTACACAAGATCTAGTGATTTTATCTAGTGCTTGGAAAAAGCACTACACATTAAAAAGACTGTTCTTTATCGGTCAACTATAATGATTGGCCTAGTAGGTAGTTGAATTTAAATACTGTAAATTTTTTTTAGGCAGTAATAATTGAATTATTTTTTTAAATGTCGAATTTCTTAGAAATTATTTGTTTGAAATGTTAAAATTTGAGAAAATTACAAGGGAGGGAAAAATAAAACAATTTGTGAAAACCTAGGAGCACCATTGCAAAACATATATTCAGTATTTGACAACATTTCTCTATCCTATGCTTTGGTGGAGCATTGTCTCTTCCCATTTTTGCAAAAATAAGTAATAAAAAATGCTGTAAAAAACTTTGTTCTGCCAGAGGTTTAGAGTCCAGAGAACATGCCAAATAAGTTGTCTACATCTATTGTCAAAAATTCCATAAATTATTATTTCTACTGTAGAAGTGATTTTTTTTTTAAATTATTATTCAGCAGCTGAGTGCAAAACCCAAAAAGGTACTATGATAATCGCTTGCTTTATAGTGTCCCGTATACCATTTCATGGGTGAAGATTGCAAAACAATTGCACACCATGTTGGATGTGCTAGCATTATTATTACATACGAATTCCTGGGTCAAGGATGCTGTTGCTTATCATAGTTAACTTCTTCATGATGGGAATTGATGAGGTCTTCAATGGATGGGAACATTTTTCTGTCTGCCACAATTGTCTAGAATTCTTTGTCTTCATGGTCCTTGCCATATTGCAAAACCTCTCTCTAACTATCCTTCGATATTTTGGCTGCCCACTGAAAACCATGTATAGAAATCTGGCAATTTATACTATGCACTTCTGACAATTGAAATTCTCCAAAATCATTTAATTTTTGAATTTTGAATTTCTCTTTTTGGCAAAATTTTGCCAATACAAGAAAGGCTGGTGTATACATCTCTTCCCCCTCTCCCTCTTATTTACCAGCTTGTCCAATTTCTCCATACAATAAATTGAAACAAAACCCATGGTTTCAATAGAAAACAGACTCTTGCTGTTCATGGAATTAACAGAAATGGATGCAAGCCTGGTGATGCAATTTCATAGATTGAAAAAATAGCCCAAAAAAAGAGGAAAAGAAAGAAATATTTTCCATAATAATAGAGAAATCTCGATTCACAGAATGAAGAAGAAACAGCGAGGTCAACACTTCCTCAGGAAGCCACAAAAAGAACCAAACTAGGGAAGACAGAAACAAACAAAAAAACAAAAAACACACACCGATATGAACAAGAGCGCCAGTCTCACGCCTGTTCAGGGAGAATAGATATGTATGATAGTGACTTAAAGTCTCAAGAACAAAAGTGCCAGTCTCACACCTGTTCAGCGAGAATAGATATGTATGATAGTGACTTAAAGTCTCAAGAATCTGTAAAATTGACTATTGACAACCCCCAGCTTTGCAGTCATTGAGATATTGGAATGAACATGAGGCATTCTAATCATTTCAATACTTGCATACTTTGGTTGAGAGTGTTTGTCAAAAATGTCACAGGATAAACCTTGAAGACTTTGTCTCACAGCTAGATCCAAGAAATTACAAGAGAAGCCTTTAGACATACAATTCAACTCACAAGATGTTTTTGGGTATATGCCACTACCAAAAGAGCTTGGTTAAGGTACATGGAGTTCACAAAGGCTGGAAAATCAGGAATAAAAATATCATCCACAAACCTATGAACCAGGGACAATCTACGAAGCACAAGAGCACGGACATGTGTTACTCTTCAAGAGACACTTAATGAAATCAAACTCATAGGTAAAGAGATAGAAATTAGCCAAATAAACCACACAATTAGTACCCATGGGGCTACCAATGCATTGAATATAAACACCATGACCAAAAGAAACAAATTGTCTAATAAGAAATCCAACCAAGTGATCAAATCTGAAGGCTCCACAACTTTGAAGATATGAAGATTTTAAAACAGATTGATCTCTGCTTCATTTTTCACCCACAAAAATGTTCAAAGCTGATTTTTGAACCATCAAAAACTTAAAATGGTAAAGCTTTGGCATCCAATTAAACACTTTATTTATCAGGCTTTAAGATCCACTAGGTCAAATTTGGTGTATAGAGTTGAAAAATTAAGATCATGACAGGGGAGAAAAAAAGAAAACAAGGAAATTGCATTGACATCATGAGCAACAAACACATTAGTGCTCAGAAAAGACAGAAAGCAGGCATAGCCTGATTTTGCAAAATCTTTTTTATATACAGAACCAGGCATCTGTCACTGCCCGGAAGCTTGGAAACAAAGGTGCCCTGGGGGGAGGGGGGTGGGGGGGTTAGCAACCAATACAGCATGGTTCTACCAAAATAAAAGTCATGCAAATGTCCACCAACTGGGTTAAGGTTTTACAGCCACGACAGATATTGGGAAAGCCTGGCTAGCACTAGTAACTCTTGCTTTTGAGCATTTGTAATCATATTTGGAGAATGTGTTCACCATAAAATCCAAACCACATTAATGCTATCACATGATGAATCTGACAGAGTACATCTTCAACGACACTAGTTTAATTGAGCTTGGAGGAGTCATGTGTATGGCTCACAAAAAAAGCTTTTCTAATCCTGTTATGCAACCATCTAGTCCATCACACTCCTGAAGAAGGGTAGTGGGAACAACTCTGTAGTCCATACATCAGCACCCACAACAACAAAGAAGGTTTGCTTGATATAGCATGGCCAACACTCTTGGGTAGCTGGTATAAAGATCAGCAGCACCAACACACCCAGGAAAGAAATATGTCTCCCGCAAGAGCTGAGCTGAAACCTGGGCTTTTTTAAAGAGACAAAAAGCAAAAAAGCCCAACTTTCACAAACAGCTCTAGTACTCGAAACTTCCACTACAGAAGTTTAGCTCTTGCTCCAGTGATTTGCTCATTGAGTAGAGAACCATAATCTCCACCCCTTCTACCGAGGGATATATCTTGGGACTTTGTGAGTGAGTAGTAGTCTAGTAGAAGTCCAGCAACATCCTACTATATGAGCCTTGTGCATGGTTTGGCTGTTCAGCTTTCAGGCCCCCCTATATCAGGTGTTAGAACTCTCCTGCAACCACAGATGGCTGGCTGCTGTGGGTCCTTTTTGTCTCTTCACTAGCACTTCAACACAAGTTTTAAATATCTAAAGCAAAATGGGGCACTCTGTCCAGGTGGTGTACGTGCAGATGCTGCTGGTATAGGTCCAAACATGGCAATCTGTCAGTCAAAATCACCTTACTAATAACTTATGTATATAATCAGCAGCTCAAACAGCCCTTCTCTTACCCCTCTCTTTCATTGCACCATCAGCTTGACCGATCTAGGGACCACCCATCTGGGGGTTTGGTGCAGAGGTCTGAGTGCAGCGTGCCTCCTGATCAGAGTTGCTCATGCTTGGTTGCTGCTGCTGCATGGGCGGTGCATCTAGCATCTCAAACTTCTCCTGGTTCATCTGTGACACTTCTGATGGTGACAATATCTTGATTGATCGCACACAGCTCACAAATTCCCTGTTTATCACACAAATTACAATCAGACTGACTTCCACCCAAATGGCACAAAAAAATAAGGCAGATGTCAATTCTTCCAGAACACCTAAACCCTAAACAACCTCAAAAACTAAAAATGTACACAATGAAAAGATCACCAGGAGAAAAAGCTAGATGAGATCTCCAGGACAGTGCTTGCCTTGAAACTGACCAGGCTTTCAATCTTCTAACCAGCAGCACAGATGAAGTGAAAGGGTCTAGGGGAGGCAAAGTTGGAAACAGGAGGGACTTACTCCCATGGATCGTCCCCAACTAGGAGTGTATCACTCTCATGGTCCACAAACACAAGCTGCCAGCCAGAGTTGACAGGTGCATCCAATATGCCTTCCAAGTTGAACATGTGTGCAAGCTCACTCCGCAGCTCTGCATAATTATGAAAGTTCCTAATGTCCAAAGACCTTCCTGGCATTCCAAGCTTAGTGACCTGGAAAGATAAACAACTCAAGCCAAACTGTTTGTCAGTGCACTACTTAACCTCACACAACGAAGTAACAACAATGTATGCTCAGTACTTAATCAATGAAAGTTTCAAACTTTCCAACCTCCAATGACAAGGGCAGAACAATTTGTACAATGTCTGAAATAATTATGTTTAGGGTTAAGGTTAGCTCCATGAAGGAAGGTTTCATATGAAAATGGTATGTATTGAAAATAGTTTTTCTCTTTACCTTGGTGAAAGTGCGCAGAGGTTGTGCAGCTTGCATGGAAACCCATGCATCAGAGCGCTGGTATAACCCACCATCATCCAAGCCTCCAGTAGCAATATTAACCCCTGATGCCATTGTGGGAGGGTCTGATGTGGCTGGTGGACAGAATGAGCCTTGCAGAATATTACTGCTGCCAGAATAAATATTTTGCTGCTGCTCCTTATTAGTCTTCTCAGAGGCACGAGAGCTGAGTGGGGATGCTGATGAACCAGCATTTGGTTGATCAATCGGGAAACCAAAGAGTAGACGGCTGCGATCTGCTTGCAACTGATCTGCATCCTGGTCATTGTCCCTAAATGGCAATGGTGGAAGTTCAGCAAGGCCAGCCTGAACATTGACTTCACTACTATGTTGTGGATGTGTGAATGGGCCAGTCATTTGAGAAGAGGGTGACGTGTCCACTTGGCTCAATCGACTTGTTACCATTGGCTGCTGTGGATCACTTTGGTTCTGGTTTTGCATTGTAGAAAACCAGGGTGATGACACCTGCCACACCAGATCATACCCTTTACTTTAGAGAGATGCATGGAATCAGTATCCAATGGAAAAGTGGGGCAAGCCAGAAGTCAAAAACAGTCAGGCAATTGAGCAAAATAAATTAGTGGCATTTTTTTAATACCTGAGGATCTTGCACCATAACATTCATCCCATGTATGGGTGTCTGCATTGCACTCTGGCTTGGTCGCAGCATGTTAAAAAACTGGTTATTTTCACTTATTGGGCTGCTGGTTTGAGACCTTCCTAGCATGCCTTGCAAAGAAAATGAGGCACCCATCTGTAGATCTGATTCACAATAGCTTGTTGTCGGCCTCATAGGGCAGCCCAAATCCATTTGTGCTTGTGGTCCACTAAATGAAAGCTCAAGGAGTGGCCCAGGAGCATCAACCATTTGATGCATCGAGTGTTGGTTCTGTTGTTGTTGTTGAGCGTGTGGTTGCTGTTGATGATGGAACTGCAATGGTTGTGATGACAGTTGGTGAAGTTGCTTTGCAGCTGAGTCTCCAGTTCGGATTTCTTGAAGGCTGGCTGGAGGAGCAATCCCATGACGGTAAAACTCATTCTGTTGAGATGCAACTGATGATGACTCGAGCCTTTGTTGAGGTGCTGCGCGCATCCAAGGGGAGTCCATGGCAAGGTTACGGAAGTTGAGAGCCCCCAGGGAGTCACTTCCATCCACCCACATTTGTGACTTCTTAAGCAAGGAGTCAATGTCTTCATCACCTTGCAGAGGTAATACAATATTAAATAATCAGCAACGAAAGTTGGCAGCTGAGCCAACTTCATATATTGTCACTCCACTCATAACTTTCTTTTCATTGCACAGAAGAATACTAAACAGTGAACTTGGTTCTTACCTCTGTTTCCACGAGTACGCTTCGATCTTAGTGCAGGTGGAGGAGGGCACAAAAGAAATGGTGTGGTCAATGGTTCAATATCCCAAACTGAGACCCGCTGTTGTCTCTCACCTGCAGTAGACTCATCCCATCCAACCTGCACAGTAAAAAACAAAACACTTCTGCCACCAGTAAGCATCTGAACATTTTCCATGTGTGCACAGGATACCCAGAGAGAGACACATGTTTGCCTCTATAATCCAGGTGCTGCTGTGGCACCACCAATTCCTTCATGCATATCAATTCACCAGAACCCATTTGGCATACCATGTACACACACAAGGCGACATAAACAGAATAATCAAAGTTGCAGTCTTCACTACAGATTGGATGCACACCTTGAGGGAGCGCCAATCTGACTTTGGCCACCTGATGGGATCCAGGTCGCCTATCCCAGTGATAGTGCCCATGTATCTGCAACTTTGAAATGGAAATGCCTCAGGAATGATGGTCACAATACATTGGCTCACCACACAAGAAAGCAATGAAGTTTGAAACATCTGACAGAAACATTTTACAGGTCAAGCTGTGAAAATTTTCTATCAGTAGACTGTGAAGAACAGATTGATGAACAGGTAGGTAGTAGTAGGTGCTCACCTTCGTACACTGGACTCCTCAGTCTCAAACACCATCCGAAAGCGCATGCCCACATTGACCTGAGTGTTTATCGCCTTATGGTATTTGGCCACTGGGATGACAAACTCAGATGGGCTTTGCCTGAAACAAGGGTGGGCATAATACATGACAAGGTGGCTTCTTGGTATGTATTACCCTAAACCCAGAAAAGAATCACCTTCATACTACTATTATATATGCAGATGAAAACACGAAATCCAAATTGTCAGAAAGAGCCACTGATAACAAGCAGGTAAGGTACCTTGGGTTGTAGAATATTGTGAAACGGCTATTCGTGGCTGCAGCATGATTGGCAGCAGCCAAGACACCAATGTGCATGCTATCACTTGATAGCACTGATGATGGCATGATTGTTTGCTGTCTGTGAACACGCCGAATACCCAACAATAGCTGGCCCTTGTCATCCCTGCATTTTGTTTTCAAAAAGGTCAGCAGTCAATGGCCAATATGTACAAAGGAAGTGAACTAATGCATGCCAAAGTAGTGTCGCAAAAGTCTTGCTACCTTATGAACAACACTGAGTCACCTGCTTGCAATCTCTTCGCACTCACAAATACACTCCACCCTGTAGTGAGAAGATGCCTGCGGGGCTGGCCTGTTGTACAAAGAAATCCTTCATAAGTAATGAGAAACTTAGACTCAAATACACAAGATTCGAGTTCAATTTAAACAGTTACAAGACTGATTTCCAGCAAGGATCCAGAAGGGGGGGCAGAAAAAAACTCCAAATATTGCTTATACCTCGATAAATGTGACGGAAGTGCCATTCTTGGTCATGCAGGTCCCTGGCAACAAGCTCTTGTGCTGGTGGCTGCTGTGAGTAATCCTGCAAGTTCAAAAGCATAATAATAAACATGTGCTGCTGCTGCTGCTGTTCATGGCTCTAGAGGATATCACAATAAATTTAGCTGGGTAATTAAAAAATGACACATGCCTGACTAACTAATATGGTATCACTCAAAAGCACATGCATGATCCAAAGTAAAGAACATTTTTAAGGAAAGCATCATAGGTAGGTAGTACATAGTTGATGGATGACATGCATACCAAAGGCGGGAAAACTTTTTCTGCTGCACGTCGTGGAACTGAGAAGCCACCATGGGTGCTGGTATCACTCGCAGTCAAAGTCTTGCAAAAGTAGTCAGTTGGCTGTTTGTTGGGCTTCGGGTAATCTTGACTCAACAATGGGTCCTTCTGCTGCTGCAAAAAGCATAAAGAGGCAGAACCAGCTCCAATTTCAAGTCCAACCCAACAACTCTGACACATAGTGATTGACAAAGCAACTACTAACAGCCACCAAGTGGGGGGGCAGGGGCAGCAGCCAAGGGGGTTTTAAGGAAATACCTATGGTATTATTACACAATGACATAGTAATGGAACACAACACTACGAGCTGAACTGATAGTGTGATCTACAATCTGATAACTGAAGTCAGACCAAATGAAAGAACAGTTATGGGTTGCAGCAAATGGCAGCTACTTACAGAAGTATGCAAAGGTATCAAGGTCATCTGTGCATACACTTCATCTGTTTCCAAATCAGCCTGCACATAACCAGCACAAAACACATGTCTCTTTGTCAGCCCACTCAGGAAGGTCCAATTGTAGGTGGAGCTCAGGCTCCCAGGTGCAGCAGAATGATAGAAAGTTTTACTCTCTCTCTCACCTTGAGTTCAATCAAAAACTAGTAGTGAGTGGAAAGCAAAAATTTGTGTAGAAATCAGGCACACACTATAGTTACAAGGCAAATTTATTTGTGCCACCCCCCCCCAAAAAAATGGTGCAAATCTACAATCAGTTCTACTTTTGTACAATTGGGTCTGTCCATAGTCCATACATACATGAAGGGTGACATTGTCCAGCAGACAGATGAGCCTGGATGGAAGGTTGGGATAGTTGGGTATATGACCCTCCAACTCCTTCTGTGTTGATGCTGTCACCTATCCAAACACATCAAAAACATTGAGCGTTCTAACCATGATCCTCAAAAGACTGATAGAAAAAGTATTATCACCTTGTTTTCAGCTGCTGTAAGTCTAGCTTGTCACGGAGGGGGCACCTGAGCCAGCCACAAAAACCAGAGTACTGGGAAGAGAAACAAAGCCTAGTTTTTTATAACAAAGAATCTGATGCAGCAACAACAATGATAGTAGTAATGTTCACCTGCTCTGTGTGGCCTTGGGGAAAGTACACAACAGGGCTAGCCACTGGAGGTAGTGAAACCAAAGGTCCAGCACAGGCATGCCACAGCTCTGAGTTCAGACATCTTCTCTCTGTATCCAATTGAAGAGCACACATGGACATATACATGCATAGCCATCATTAGAAGATGCCAAGCTTTTCAACTTTTGCTCTGCTACAACATGTGAAGTCCTCCATGTTTGTCAGACATTCTTTCAAGGAATTACAGTGCTGCTGCTGCTGCTGCCAGCTCAGACATAAAAATATACATACATGTGCACATGAGCTAAGATGAAAATTAGTCAGCCTGCAAGGCAGCAACTCCTCAAGAACTTTGTGCCAACACAAGACATCAAAGTTGGTCACAAAGTTGTTACCTTGATCCATGTTGGACGGAGGAGGAGAATAGTTCGAGGCTGAAAGCCTCATTGGAGGACACGAATACATCAGGGAAGATCAGTTGAAAAATTCAAGGAGTTGAGAATATGGAGTTGTGCTGGGTTGGGAGATTTAAAACTTGGAAAAAATTAGCTGCTGGGTGGGTGGGTGGGAGCAAGCAATCCACTGCTGCTGATGTGATCTACAAACTGATGATGATGATCCTCCTCCCAGCTGGTGGGAAAAGAAAGTACTAGTAATGATTCTTCTTTTGTTTTTTCCAGATGCAGTATTCAGTAGTCATGCATGCATGCAGGCAGGCAGCAGATATGGGTATCTTGGGTATCTACAGCTGCATCAACGAATCCTCCATCTCCATTTTCCATGCACCAACGGAATATTCAACTCCTCTTCCGCAAACCAAAATCCCGCTCTTACACCTCTCCAACATGTCCGATCTGCAGCAGCACAAAGACCGAGATGATCAGACATGACGCATGGCCGAAGTGGTGGCGGCCATGACGAAGGCCAGAGCTTTACCAACTCTTGTAGTCTTCTTCTTACCTTCCGAAGTGCCAAAGCTGCCACAGCTGCTGGACGAGCAACTCGATTCAAGCTGCCACATCCACGCTTCTTGTTGTCCACGAATCCGGTCTCAAAGCTGCTACAACCTGCTTTTTAAGTCCTTGAAAATGCCTTCTACTAAAAACTGTTGTAGTTCTTCCGAGATGATCAGAGTTGATCTAGACGCCAGCAAAAAGCTCTTGCTCAAATCATCCAAAAACCAGAGTGATCGATCCTGCAGCGGCTTCTCTCTAATTTCGTCACGCTCAATAAACTCCGGCTTGCTGCTGCTTGCTACCGATCATCATGTCGTCGAGGAAGAGTCCAAAACAACTCGCAAAACACCCGCTTTCTCTAATTCTGTAAACAGCTGGGACTTTCTTTCGTCGAGCTCCTGCTCCTTCTTCTTTTGGGAATCAGTGAGCTCTTGCTCCTCTTTCTCGCGCCCCGGGTGACCGTGTAAGTGAGAGTTACGCCTGCTGTTGCTGCTGGTGCAGTAGTGCTACAACCCTTCCTACCAGCTCTTGACCCCACACACACAGACACACAAACAAACACAAAGAAGCTCTTAAAACCAAACCAGATTAGACGGTGCTCAAAACTCTTGCTATTCCTCTTCTTCTTCTTCTGGCACACAGAAACCAAATCCCTTTTCAACGCTCGCGCCCACAGACAGAAGTACTACTAGAGCACAGAAACCAAACTAACCAAACACCACCACCACCCTTTCTCCTCAGCCGGCTATATAACTTGAAGCAACCTTGAAGATCAGCGACAAGAAAACAGTTGCAAAAGACCAAGTACCGCAGGTGGAGGAGCGGAATAAGAGGATTAAGAAGAAGAAAGCAAGCGGGAGCGAGTGATGAGGAATATCGATGGTGAGAAAGCAGCAACAGCCTGACTGCAGGCCCCTTGCTGCAGGAACAGAGCTACAAAACTCCCGTGAAATACTACAAGACTTGCGGTGCAGCAAGTCAGAAGAAGCAAACAGATCAGATGAGCCAAAGGAGTGCAAATCGATGCAACGAGCATTATATCATCTGCAAGTTGCTGCGAACGACGGATTCGCCGCCACTACGAGCAAACAAACAAACAAAACAAATTCCGAAGCGGCTAGAGGGGGACATGGCGTGTGCAGAAGAAGAAGAAAAAAAGAGCAGAATGACGCACCCACCCACACAAGGAAAGCGAGCGAGGCCGCGACCGGGTTGAGAGAGAGAAAAGAGACATAGGTACCTGCCTGCCTGCAGGCAAGCCTACCTAATTTGCTGCCTGCCTGCCTGCCTGCCTGCCCTGGAAGTAGAGCCTGCCCTGCCTACTGCATTTGCCGGTTGCCCGGTAGCGTCACCCACTTGTTTGGGTTTGGCCCCACCTCGATTTCTGCGGGTCGGATGTTCCGATTGGTGATGGTTTCTTTTTGGGGGAAACTTATGAATAAAGACAATTGATTAAGCTAAGCGCAAATTGACCCTAAGAAAAGCCCACTGTTTTTCTTTTTCGTGTTTTTTGGGTAACCTGAGTAGTTCATTTCTCTAATAGCTGAGAGCAGGTAGGCCCGGGTTTGCTTTTCTTGGACAATATTTAATTTGTGCATGTACAAGAAGTTATAGCCACATTTGGCTATACACCAGGTATGAAAGTGAAATTTTAATTTTAAAATAATTCTTTCATATTTTTGTTACTGCCTGGAACCTGTTGTAGCAATCTGGTGGGTTTTCTTTCTTTCTTTTGAATTTGATAGTTGCCCAAGAATTAGGGCCCATTTTTTTTCACAAAAATCCTTTGTATCTGTTGAAATCATATTTTTCCAGTTCAAGCAATGCAAATATTTGCCCCAAACAACACATTGAATAAAAGGATCAATTGAAAAATAATAATTAATTTTGACCACCGAAGTAATGAAATCAGATGTTAGAGGATCATTTGTAAAACAAAACACAATATAATCAACCCTCTTTTTTTTCCCAGAATTTTCTCATTTGCCAATTTCTTGCCACTTGGTGACAAAAACAATCCAGTGCCACTCATACAAAGGATTTTTGTAAGAAAAAAGTGCCCCAGATTTCTAGGAAAAAATTGTCTGAAATCACCATATTTAGTCAATAGGTTCAAGCAGGTTGTCAAAACATAGCAGGATTCTTAAATTTTTCTACTTTTCCTCTCGCCAAATTTGGCTAATTTCTCTTACAAATGATTGCGAATGTGGATACATCACAAAATTGACCGAAAAAAAAAAAGCCCCTGGTTGATAGCTATATATATTCCACAAGCTGCTTTGAACTTATGCAAATTGGAAGGAGAACAAGAAGCAGAAGAGCTTTTGCTTGTTTTTGTTGGGTGCATGAGTATAAGCAACGTGCTCCTGATAGAGAAGAGGGCAACTGTAAACGAGCACCCACCAGTGCACCATGAAGAATGAATGGTAAGTGGTCAGGAAACAGTTTTCTGTTGAGTTCAAGGTCCCTAGCAAACCATTGTGGTTAGCTCAATTGCAAAAATTTCTACTTACTTACTAACAAGTCACAAGCAGGTTGACAATAGATAGGTAATAAAAACAGCCCTCACTTAGGTATAAACCATCTACTTACCTAGTAGTTACTTTATGTACACCTATTCACCTATATATAAGACCTATTTCTTACAAATTTGGTTACCAAGGTGAAACCAAATATTAACTCAGTTCAGGTTCATCCACAACCAAGTAAGTATAAGGGGCATCCAGTGAATGGTGAGCTGGTGCGTGCTGGTTCGTTGGGGCCAGAGAAGAGGGTACACATCTTATGTTTGGAATATTGTAATCACAAACTTGACAAAGGAAAAAAGAAAAGGAGGAGAAAAAATACCTTTGTGAGTTCTTGCACAAAAAACCCTATCACCCCTAACCCATCTAAAGGAAGCTTGATTAGCATTTAATCAACTCTGGGATTTTGGAGCGCAAATGGACATCCTATAAGTATAATTTACATGTATACAACAAGGCTACCTAGTACAAAGGGACCTAGTATATGTGTTTTTCTTTCATGTACACCTAATGCGTGTTAGCTTCTTTTTCTTTTTCACTAAATAGTTAGCCCAGGGTGGCGTGAGCATGAGGACTTTCAAAGGTTTCAGAAGGAGATCCTTCCTTGGTGCATGCACCTGCGTTTGTACACAATAATAAAATGGTGGCCTCCTACTCCTCTGGTTGGCTTCGGTTGTTGTGGACTTGGTTTAGGGTTTAAGTAGAAAGCGGCCCCCCCCCCCCAATCAGTGAATTTTTTTTATTCTTCATTGGAGAGTGCGATTGTCGGGTATATATTCACAGTCATCAATACTATCAAATACAATAGTTTTATACATTACTACACCATATAGAATACTTCAAAACCTCACCCAATGGGGGGAATAAAAAAGAGAATACATTTAAGCTAGCAGAAACATTCAGCCTAGCAACAAGTTAACTTTGTAGTTTTGAACGAATCCCAATGTACCCACATAGGCACTAATTCATGCAAATGAAGACAAATGATTAATGGAGATTTTGTGAGAAATCCAATTTGATGCTTCAAAACTCTCACAACCATTTTACATATTAGTTTCATATTGCATTTTTATTGTATTATTTTACTCAACACTTGTGTATGCATTTTCCATATATACACACTATATGAAAATGCATATAGTAGGCCAAAAGAATCATCCACATGCACACTAACAAAGTTGATTTGATTAGTAAACATTTATATAATGACATTCATTGACCTACAAATTTGGTATTGTCCATGAAAATAATGGGGTGAGGCATCCCTTTAATTAAGTTTAAGTTAGGTGTTCAAGATCTTCATTTTATTAAATAGTTAATCATGGTCAATGTGTGGTGGGGCTTTGTTAGTTAGCTAATTGCTGAAGGACAAAAAAAAATTAAAAAATACATAAACTATTCACAAACTCTTTCTGACGACACCCAACAAAATAGGCATGAATTAAATAGCTTGTGGAAATGAAAGAAATTTGACAATACCCAAATTTCCCACACTACCACACTACCACCCTCCCAATTTTAAGAAATCCCCCAAAATTAATTTCAAACATGAAATTTTGCCCCCACCAGCAATAGTTGTGAAATTCATACTCCATATACTGAATTGCCCTTGATCTATAGATAGAGTTCACTATTGATTTTTTATCACCTTTCTCTTTTGAGATGAATGTGGAGGATAAGTACACATGTAATGGCTAGTGGGTTGCCCAAACCAAGCTTTCACAAGTTTCATTTTCTCGATTTTTTTCCCAACCCATCCAAGTTGCATTAGAACCCAAACTTCTAGTTCATCAATCCAATTTTATTTTTTCTTGAACATTATTTTACCACTTCCCACATGACCTTGGTGGGTTATTACAAGTGTTGCCTACATATCAAAAAAAAGTGAGCACCAGCCAAGGTTTCAAACCGATTTTCATCTTGAAGGTATCATTAAGGATTATGCCTTTTTAAAACCATGTTTAGAGGTTCTCATTGGGTTGAGAACTGCCCATTTGAAACCTTTCCACTTTTTTTTTTTTAAAATGTGATACCTTGTCAAAGTATTAAAAATTAATAAGGTCACGATGTAAGTAGTCAATAAATGTCATTTACTCTGGTAGTTGGTAGTGATAGGTAGGGGTTTTTTTTTTTTAATTAGGTTTGAAGAAATGCCATACAAGTAAAATTGCTCCTAATCTTTTTTCTCTCTCCTCATTTTCTTTATAAATAAGGACATTGTTTAATGTTATGAAGGTGTGTTTTAGGTTTAATAGTTTGTCTTTGCTTTGATTAAATTTGTGTTCATTCTTGTTTAGTTCTTCTACTCTTTCATTTTCTTTTTGCATTGTTTTTATTCATTGGTTGTAATTGTCTCCTTGTTGTGTGTTTTTTCTTGTTTGTAAACACTTTATTGCTATGTTTTATTGTTGTTTGTTGATGCCTCTTGTTGTGCTTTATTGTTGCTCGTCAACATTTTCTTGTTGTGTTCTATTGTTATTCATCAACATCTTCTTGTTGTGCTTTATTGTTGCTCATCAACATTTTCTTCTTGTGTTCTATTGTTATTCATCAACATCTCCTTGTTGTGCTATGTTCTATTGGTGATCATCAACATTTTTTTGTTGTGTTCTATTGGTCCTTGTCAATGCCTCCTTGTTATGTTATATTGGTGCTTGTTAATGTTTTCTTTTTGTGTTTTGTTGGTGCTCGTTGACATCTTTTTATGTTTCTTTTGGTGTTCATTGATGTCTCTTTGTTGGGTTCTATTGGTGTCTATTTATTGTACTTTGTTGGTGTACATTGACACTTTTTTGTTGCGTTTTATTAGTGTTCATTGGCACTTCTTTGCTATGTTTCTTTGCAAATCAATGTTTGATATACTTTTCTAACCCTTGTTGTTCATCATCACTTCCTTGTTGTGATCTCTTGTTGCTCATTAGTGTTTCCTTCTTATGTTTTATTGATGTTCATTGGGTTTCCAAACTGATATTTTCCCCTTACACTTTTCTTTACACGTGTGCAAATGTGAAATGTTTTATTTTTTTTTCAATGACACAATTTTTTCAACTTTTTTTAACAAGGCTATTTTTTTCTCTTTTTTGGAATTCTTTTTTTTAAATGTTTTTTTTCATTTTTTCATTTTTTTGTTTTCTTTTTTCTTGTTGTTGTTTTAGTGTTATTTCAAATGTGTGTTTAATTATGTCAAAAAAATCAATTTCAATTAGACATGTTTTAGAAAAAATCATATATTTTTTGAAATATTGTGTGTATTTTGTCATCTGCAAACCAAAAGCCCACTTGGACAAAAAAATTCACATTAAAACATATTTTTCACATCTTTTATTTCAATAATCTTGTAAATGTTTATAATTGCTTGTAATTATAATTACCTTAGTTTTTTTTTGTTTAATAATCTTTAAATATATTAAATAATGAAAACTAAAACCCTGAATTTTGGGGAATTTTCTATTTGATTTTAATTTCTCCTCTAACCCATATTTTGTGAAAAATGGAATTGAATCAAAATGAAAATGTGATATAATTGATGGTGAAAATGAAATTGGTATAAATGAATGGAATATGGAAGATGAAATTTTGAATGCCAACTTCCAAATAAAACAAAACACAACAAAAGAAATAACAAATATCAATGAAAATAATGAAATGGAAAAAAAAACCTTTAAACATCGCATGTTCAAAAGGAAAATATGGAAAGTTCATTATAAGAATGCAATTTGTTAGGTTGTTTATTATGTGAATGATGACAAAAAAATCAATCTTGGAAACCCTCAAGTCATGAAATGTTTGTTTTGTTACATGCATGTTTTTAACCCAAACACAAAAGGAAGAAAAGGACTTATACCATATTATAAAACAAATGGTATAATAGCTTTGAAAAACCATGTGAATAATGATCATGCAACATTTGTCAAAAAAATAGAGGAAAAAATAATGTTTTAATAAGAGGACCATTTGAAAAACAATTAACAAAAAAAATGAATGAATGCTTCAAGAAGTGCACTATCTACATTTTTTTCTATCAAATTTTTTTTTATTTAAATGATGAGCAACATTTTTAAAAATAGCAAGAACTTGGTCTTTTAGTTATGAAAAATTAATTGCATTGTAATTTGTGGATAGTGTTTGGTTCAAGTGTTTAATTTTACATCTATGTCCTTGAATTATCTTCCTTTTTAGAAAATAATTTTTTTCATGAAGTATTACCTAAATTAGTGGAAAAAAGGAAACAAGTATACATTTTACCAAAATTGACAAATTATATATCTATAACAACTTTTGATTTATGGATGTCCAAAACAACACACAATATTTTTGTTCTTGTAATTAAATTCTTGGGATTTTTTTGGTAGCCCTTAGAACTTTGAATACTCTAATGAAAACAAGGTGAAATTATGATATTTTACAAATTATTATTTTTATTTTCTATTTAAGTTGTTTTTTGTTATTCAAATTTTCTTATTTGATACATAATATAACATTTGTATGATTATTGTTGTAGGTTTACTAATAAAATCATTATGTTCCAAGAGGCCTTGCAATTCAAAAATGTTATTATCCTTTGTTGCAGCATGTATAATATTATTAAAATTAATAGGAAGGTGCCCCCCTCTTCTTACTTGGCACATTTTTCAAATAATTGTGGTTTGTCTTTCTGTTATTGTAAGTGCATGTGTTTTGAACCAGTTTAATAACCATTAGTTATTATTTTGTGCATTGTAGTCTACCATTACCATGTGCTTGAAATGCATGGAAAAATTTACAAGCCCAATTTTTCTTGCCCAAATTAGTTTGATTGATGATGATTTTGGAATAACCTTGGAGTTGTCTTTGTTTATTACCAATATCAAAAAGAAATTTGTAGTGTTTTGGATTTGTTCCTTTTTTAAAAAAGAAGATATGAAAAGAAAAAGTCTCATAGCATGTTATGTTCAATGCTAGACCCTAAATTTCAAAACCTTTGTCTAGTATTTTTCTTTTATTGGTCATGAAGAAAGGTTGAACATTGTTAAAAAATATAATAGACAATCATTATATCTTATGTTTTAAAATGCTATCATTATTTACACCCAATGGCAAAATGTGCAATTAAATGAACAAATCAAACAAGAGATGTAAAATTTAATCTACATATTTTTTAATAAACTTTCAACACAAGTGAATCAATGATAAAATTTGTCACTAGGGAAATCTTAATTTCTAAATGTTATCAAGTGGATTTCAAGGAAATCAAGCGCTTTTTTCAATGGTGGGCAAAATATCAATCCATGTTTCCTACTGTTGGTTCTTTGGTTTGCCAAATCCTTAGGATTGTTGGATCACAAATTGAGATTAAAAAGATTTTTTCTTTAGTTGAGATACTTACAAACTTGAGGAGATGTCACTTGCAATCAAAAAAATTTAAAAGATTGATATTTGTAAGAAAAAAATGGGCCAAATAATCCTAACATTGATTGTAAACCACCTTCCAATTTGGTGGAGTTGATTGGAAAAGATTCATTTTGAAGAAGAATTAGAAAAGTTTGAAGGTTCTTTTGAAGGGGATGATCTGTTTGACATATAAAATGTTTGTAGAATTGATTTAATTTTCTTTTTCATGTTTTTCTAATAATTTTTAAAAAATTAATGAAAAAATTAAATTTCAAAATAACAGAACTTTTGATGCCCATTGTCTAAAAAATGCCTTTTGAAAACCAACTGATAATTGAATTGAAACCCTCCTCAGGACTGTTGTAAAATAATAATAATAATTATTATTATTATTATTATTATTATAACTGGGTCAGGTAAGAGAAAAAGCTTCTGAAACCCAGACCCGCCGGTTCTATAAACAAACTGAGACCCACCCAACACAGGTAATTATGGGTACCCTCAAGGTGGAAGGGGTAAAATAAAAGGTTAGGGATCCAAGATTCAGGAAAGATGACAATAGCATTAGGTTGGCTCTTGTCTGTCACTCTATCTCTACAGTTACACATTGCTCTAGCAGAGCTGTGAACACAATTATTAATCATTTTGATTCCGGATGAACCCAGAAAGGGCAGCTGGAGGCGTGAGCTAGCTTGTCGAGGAAATGTTGGCAACTCCCTCACCCCGCCCTCGCCAAAGCCTCATCAGTCTGCTACAGTCAAATTAATTAAGGTTAATGTAATTGTACTTGCATGCAAAAAGAAAAAGAAGAAGTGGTATATATATGTAGCACCTAAAGGATGCATGGGCTCTTCAAAAGAGACTAAAAACAAAAGAGTAAACCTCCTAAATGCACTCAAAGTACATGACAACACTGTCCGCACACAGTTCCATGTATGTCCTCAGATCAGGTGCAATAAAATCATGCATACATTTATATGAATCGGTGTCATATATAGAGCATATCTACGGACATAGTAGTAGTAGGACAGGGGCAGCTTCAACCTATTTGTCTGTTGAACAATTAATTAATTTGCATGTCCAAAAATATTCCAAAATATTCTCTGCTTCCTTCACAACATTTTGTTCTTTGAAAAAAAAGTTAATCTTTGAAATTTTCAACATTTCTTTACTAATAATTAATGTAAATGTCAAAGCTGCTGATGTACTACTATACTGTATATCTCCTTAATACTTTTGCTGGGAGAATACGTTGGAGTTTGGGAATGATTAAGTAGCATAGTGTACCTTTGGCAGCTGTGACACTATTGTATTATTTCCAGAAATGATAAAAATTCACAAAACAAAAATTTCGATGACCAAAATTTTGTGAAATTTTATTGAATATTCAGGAATATTTTATTTGTTGAAACGAAAATTTCAGAAGTAATAAATTATTTGACAGAGATGTGTCGAAGTTGTTATTGTACTACAATACACCCCATTTCGGAGGACTACCTTGCATGTTTCAGGTTTCAGGTTTGAAGGTTTATAATCCAGTACAAACAATTTTGCACTATTCCAGCAAAAACTTGGAGTTTGAACATAAGAAAGTTTCCACCATTGTGTTATCATGGCAACTATACATTATGAAATGTGCAAATTTCAATGTTTATTGTGTATACCACCACACAATACTTGCTTGGGTTTGAACAGGTCTTCTTCTTCACTCTAAAAAGACACCCACCAAACGTCTAAAGCTAGTGAAAGCCTGGAAGGATTGCTTTGCACCACACTTTGCACATAACTTAATCCTGTCCTTTGCAACAAGAGTAAGTTGGTATGCTTAATCAGATTTTAAACTTACATACCAAAATCTCTTTTCATTTTTCCTTGCACTTCTCTTTGGGTCCAAATGAATTACATCTCCCGGCCGCCGGCCGCCCGCCCCAAGAAAAACAACTCGTTGTGATAAAGCTTCAATCAGACTCTGGCTATGTCCCACATCCGCATTGATCTCACTCTAAATGTCATCAATTAATATATGGTCAAACGTCATCCCTATGGTTCATTACTGGGATGGGATGAGAGTGTTCTTATATTGTTTTAAAATACATCTGTTTGGTAAGGTACGTTTTAAAACTTCAAAAAGAGACAACTTTGCAAAAGTCCCAAAGTGGGTAATAACTAATAACAATGGTGTGTTACAACGTAGTGAAAAATTACCCTTCCAGGTAAAAAGTGAATGATGAACAATTTACTTTTACATTGTTTATAAGTTGAGTCCAAGGGGTAGATATTTGTCTTTTATGGACATTTACCATATGGATGATGTTTGTGGATAAATTGATAATTCAATGTAAGCCAACTCAATATATGTACAACATGTGTATAATAAGTACTAGTGTGGCCTGTGCCATTGGCCCAAGTGTTACCACGTCCTCAACTGATTTTTCCTTCCAAAACCTGGTTTTCTGGAATTTATTTGAATTTTCAGTGGCACAAATCACTTAAAAATCAACATCTCCCACAATCTGAATCCAAATCTTACCAAATGAATTCCATTAAATCCTGCTCATCAAGATCTTTTTAATAAACAAAGGGCACATTCCAATTCCTCCGAAATTTTCACCTACAATTTAATTTAATTTTCAGTGAAGAAATCATTCAATATTCAATAACTTTTGCATCACAAGTCCAATCGTCATGGAACCAAGCCCATGCACCCCTCCTCATGGAGAGCTTTCGAAAGACACCAAGAACACCATCTCAAGCATCCTTCCTAACTACAAAACAAAACAAACTACCTTCCTTCATAGATAGATGGGAGCTTCTCAATTGGGTCCTAGGCCCTTTATTATTTTGCCAATGTCTCCACTTTAAGAGCTTATCCTACATTGATTGTAAGTAACCACTTGGAATGCTAAAATTCGAATATTACTACACTCAACTACATCACATGTTCACCAATAAAAAATAGCAAATACACAAGCTAATTTAGAAAAATTACTTTGACTAGATTTGAGCCTTGAGGTTGCACAGATAACCCAAAAAAAAACTTCAAATTTTTTAAATATATTACTCATTGTATGTCAACCTTTTATCTGCCTTTAGAACCATTTCCCATCCTCTGGTACCATAAGCTTGAAACATAAATTTATTAAATAAGTCAAATCAGCGTACCTAGCAGTGAATTTGTTTTGGGTGACATTTCAGTGCAGGGGGGTACATAGGGCTTTTTTCTTTTGAAAAAATACCTCAAAGTCGCCATATTTGGAGGAAAAACAATTCTCAAGTCACCATATTTAGACAAAACTTTCCTGAAGGTGGCCAAAACCTAAGCAGAATTCTATTTTTTTCCTCCATTCCTGTCTGACCTCTAACCAAATTTGGCTCATTCCTCTTGTCAATGATCCGCCTATCTCAAGTGGAACAATTATTTGCCAAGTTGGGTAATCAAATGGCTTGCATAAATATTGAGGGTCGAAGACATGCCCTAAGCGAACCCTCAAGGGGAGGGGCTCGCCTAGTCAGGGCCCAAGTCCAGACCACTCTGTAGCAGCCCATGTGATGAAGCAAATTATAGCTCTAAATGTTGGGCCGGGTTTGATTTTATGTTCGACATCACTCATGACCCGCATAGGTGCAAGGAGTGAGGGTTTGAGAATGGGGGCCAAGGAGATGTCCCCCATGCACACTGTCTTTGAAATAGACAAGATTGCATTTAGGCCATGAGATGGGAATTTGTAATCATGGGTGCCAAGCCTTGAACCAATTGGGAAGTCTGCAATGGGTTTAATCACACCCATTTAGGGGTCTGGGTTAGCTTGAGTCTCAATAAGTTCACAAGATGAAATAAATATCAATGTGTGGTTTGCTATGTGCAAGTAATGTAGGTATTTAACAAAGAATGTGGTTGAAAGTGTGGGTGTACCACACGAACGAATTTAGGACCGAAACTATGTATGATTATTACATAGCTATGAAATCTATGTTCTTTGTTGTAAAATTATTCTCTTATTCTTCTATTGGCTATGCAAGCCTCACCATTCTCCTACCATGAACTTCACACAAACAACATCAAAACTATTCAAAATCAAAAGCCTTTCAAAATCAAAACTTCAATGCTCCCAATTTTGTATTCATACCATAATTTTGTACAAATGAAGGTGTTTCTCAAGGTTACAAACATCTCTTTAAATATTAACCAAAAGGAAACTAATCAAGAAACTTCCTAAAACTTATCCACCACATGGTTCCCCAAATAATCAAAAGGAACAAAATCACAAGAAAACAAAATCAATCACAAGGAAACAACATCACATGGTTCCCCATGTGATTTCACAATTAATCACAAGGAAACAATATCACGTGGTGCACATGACATAAGTTTATGCACCATGACCAAATTATGGAATCCTACACCCCATTAAACAATTACATAAGTAATTGTGTAATCAAGTTACATGGGCTCAAAGGCACCAAAGCAAATCCAGGTGTGAAAGTTTGTATTAAAGGAAGTGGGTCGTCAGGAAATTTCCAAAGCAAATTGGATGTTGAAACACCAGTGATGGAAGTCAAACCAAAAAGAAATATTAGACCAAAAATGAGAGAGAGGTTGCAAAAGCTGAAGTCTATAATCTTATCCAAAGGGGGAAGCCATGTTGGAACGACATTTGTCCCAAGGTAAACAAGATAGCCTAAAGGAAATTGTGGAACATGCCATTGAAAAGCCCCTTTGCAAAAGTAAACTAAGGGATAACTAAGGGGAGTTAAGTCGAACAAAGGCTTGTGGATAAAGGTGATTCCCTTCCCTTTGAGAAAGGAAAAGGAAAAGTTTTAGAACCAATTTAAGAGATGCGAGATCATGTGGACTTCTTTTTCTCAAGCAAGGATTCGAATGAAGAGACTCAACCATTGGTATTCTTTTCAAATCTCCTTCCGAAAGCAAAGGTGGCAAAAGGCCCATAGAATGCATTAAAGAAAAAGTTGATAAAACCTCAAAGGCGAGAGGAAATGAAATAAACCAAACTATCAAGGCGAATGTGCATGAAAACATTGTGAACATCACAAACTCCTTGAAGGCCTTCATGGAATAACAAGGCTAGACCACTTTGGTTTTGAATCAAGTGGTGGTGAGATTTGACTTGGTGATGGTCGCTTAAAGTGGGGGTTCTACCAAAGCAATTTAAAGCAAGGTGCATCACAAACTTACCAATCTTCATAGGTTTGTACAAATTTTGTGCGAAATCCAGTTTTGATAAGTTCGTACAAAAATCACACGAACTTTGCATTATGATTAATATAAATGATATTTGTACGTATTCAATATATTAAATATTCAAATGAATGAAACATTATTTTTGAATGACATACGTGAATGTTCATACTTAATACATAAAAATTGCATAACTATATTCAAAATTGCATCATGATAATTGCATAAATTTAGTTCAAATGTAAATCATACATATTTCACATTAAAACATCACAAGTAGAAAAGACACATCATTTGTATAGAAGTAATATATATATATATTGTGTCATTTTTACATTTTGAAGACCACATATTTTACACAAACATATTTTTTATAATTTTTGCACAAAATTTATTGATATTTTGTGATATTACATAAATTTGTGACCTAACTTCATAAGAAAAAATACCAAATCAAAATGGGTGTGCCAATGGTTTCAACAAGTGGAGGTTTATTTGGAGACTTATTTAAAGACTTGATGTTTCACTTCAAACAAAACATGAATTCATTCCACAAAAAAAATCTTCAAGGAGCACACTTGGGATTGGTGAACAGCTTAAAAATAAATGACGTCCAACTTGTTTGAAATTCTAACTTGGGAAAAATTCAAATTGTAGCCAAATGAAAAATTCACACTTCACCACCTTGTGTTCAAGGACAGAATGGAGTTCTTGGAACTCACCCAAGGGAGATGGGGTGGGTTCCTTTAGTTCATTATATACAATAGTTTAGTGCAAAGTTAATTGTTGTCACCTTTAAAGATAAATTCGTAAAAAATTTGGCTTTCTTACGCAAATTGAAACCCTACATCCAAAAGATAGTCTACCAAAAAACATACATTTCATATACATGCTAAAAGTTGATGAAGTTGATGGATGGAATGCATGGTGGATGATGGTCCAACACACCACCATGGTGAATCTAGAAGTAAGGTTGCCCAAAAAAAGAATGCCCAAAAATAATGGAAACAAGCGCCAAAATAAACGAAAGTGCAACCAAGATAAGTGAGGGTCCAATGATAATAAGGAAAAATCATAAGGCAAGGAAATAAAAAGAAAAAAACTAAATGCGATTTCACAAAAGTAAGGTGTTTCAACTGTAAAAACTCAAGCAACTGAACAAAGGATTGCCCAAAGCCACCTCAAATAAGTGTTTTACATTTCCCAAGGTAACAAATTTTTCCCAGGGCGTTCTGTGGTCAAAATTAATGCCAACAAAAGCAAAGTTTTCAACTTATTAAGATTAAAATGCAAGGTTAGTAACAAATTGTTATGTTTATTTCTTGGATTCAAGAATGACTAATTCATGCATGATTCTATAAATGGTGGAGCAATTGGGAATCAAAACAAAATTAATAGTTAATCCCATCAAAATGCATTTGCCACAAAGAGTAACTCAACCCTTGCTAAAAGTAGTGGTAAAAATCAAACTATTTTATAATTTAATTTAACTTTTCAAAAACTTCACCTTGTTTAACTTAAATAGCTTTAATGCAATTTTAGGAAACACATTTTTGGATGTCTACAAAATAAACATCCTCTGCAATGGAAACAAAGTGAAAGTTCATGCCAAGGTGAGTTTTAATTAATGAAATTTTTAAAAAATTATAATTTTACATTGGCAAAAGTCAAAATGAACTTGGGTTTTTTAACCAAAGAGTTAAAATCGACTAGTTTTGTAATTTTGATGTCTTTAGGAGTCTCCAAGGGAAGGTTTCAACTAGAAGGGGCAAGGCAACCTCCCCAATGTACTTTGAATTCATTCAATATATTTTTGAAGATTGTTATTAAGATGAACTTTTTGATTCTTTTCCACCTTATAAAGAGGTTGACCATCAAATTGAAGTGGTGCCAAGGTCAACTCCATTGTCTAAAGCACCTTATGAGTTAAACCAAAATGAATTGAAAGATTTTAAAAAATAATTAAACGAACTACTTACAAAGACCTCCTAGTCAATGGTATATTCAATAAAACAAATTGCCTTATGGAGCATCCATTTTGGTTATCGATAAAAATAAAAAAAAGTTGAAAATGTGCATTGATTATCATGCCTTGAACAAAGTGACAATAAAAAAACAATTATCATTTACCTCATGTTGATGATATGTTGGATTGAATCAATGGGGCTAAGTAATTCAATTGAATTAATCTCAAGTCGGAGTACTACTAAATCCACATAACATATGAGAACATTGAAAGAATGATTATGAGGAATAGGTATGGCTCTTTGTGAATTCCTAGTCATGTCATTTTGATTAATTGTGTATTACCCGATCAATGTTCACAACCTTCATGAACTCGATCTTCCATGAAAGTTATATGACTTCATGATATACATTGATGATATGTTGGTGTATTTCAAGACCATTAAAAAACATGGGGGAAACTTAAAATATGTTTTGAACAAGCTCCAACAAAACAAACATTTTATCAATAAAATTAAAAATAAGGTTGCTTAACATGATATGAACTTCATCAAACATGTGCTAACAAGGGAAGAGGTGAGACCTAACCCTAAAAAGTTATACCCCATAAGAGATTGGAAAAGATTGTTCACAACTAAAGGAATTTTATCCTTCCTAGGTTTGGCTAACTTCTATCGAAAGTTTATTAGAAGGTTTTTTGCACATGGAAAACCACTTTCAAACCTCCACATAAAAGATTATCTTTTGAATGGAAAGGGGAGCAACAAAGGGCAATATAAAACTTGCAAGAAAAACTTTCATCCGCCCTTGTGTTGAAGTTCGCAAACTTCACCAAACCATTCAAATTTCACATGGATGTAAACAACTTTGTTATTAGGGGAGTCCTCATATTAAATGGACACCCAATTGCTTTTGAAAACAAAAAAAAATATGGAACATAACTCTGATGATGGCCAATTCACATGAAAAAAATATACATTGTGGTTTGTTGCTTCAAGACTTGGCAACATTACCTAAGGATGCATAAAATAAAGGTCCTCACAATTAATGTCTCCTTAAAATACTTTGAAATGCAACCAAGGGCCTCAACAAAACAACTAAGATGGCATGATACCATTGTATTGCTAAATGTGGAATTGAAACACAAATTAAGATGGGACAATGTAGTCCTAGATGTGTTGAATCAACCAAGACTTAAACATTGAAGGCCATGTATTACATGGAGGAATTCCAAATGGAGAAACATTCAACCAAGACTTAAACATTGAAGGCCATCTTCCAAGGGGAAAATAACATCCAACAAAAAATAAAGGAGGCATATGTGCAAAACCTTCTTGTGTAATGACATTTTAAAAAGTTGTGAGAGATAAGGAACATGAAAGGCATCACTTAAAGAAATGGGTTGTTGAAATGGAAGCAATCTTAAATCTATGTGCCAACAAGAAAAATGTGCATTAAAATCATGTAAAAAGAGCATGGGGTGCCTTTGACAAGGCACCATGGAAGACAAACCACAAGAGCGGCCATGGGGAAAAGGTTATATTGGCCTAAGGTGAAGGAGGACATAAAACACTTCATGCACACGTGTTAAATGCCAAAGCACCAAGTCCATTGACAAAAAAAAAGATGGACTTTACAAACCTCTATCAATCCCCAATGAACCATGGCAAAGTGCATCCGTGGATTTCATGACTCAACTTCTAAAGTGGAATGGTGTGGATGTCATTCTTGTAGTAGCCATTTGATTTTCTAAATTGGCAAAAATGGTCCCAACAAAAACGATCACAACTTTTGATTCAACTAAGTTGTTCTTTGATATTTGGGTTATGCGCCATTGGATTCTTCAATTCATTATAGATGATAGAAATGCCAAGTTTATGGTGGGCTCTTAGAAACACTTGCATTGACTATAGATCACATATGTCCAACTTCCATCACTAGCCTTCTTCTTCTTGGTTGGTGGTTCTAGCAATTTTTGGTATTCTCCCATACTTTTTTCACAAGTTGTAATTGCAACTTTCTTGTGTTCAAACAAGGTGACCTTCTTCATCCCCATTGTGGTTATTCAAATATATGGTCACAATCCTATTCGAAAGAAAATGATCAACAAACTATAATTTGCTCAATGTTGAAGGTTGTTTGTTAATTTTAGTATACATTCATAATATACTTCCACCTTTTCATCTTCGCCTTGCTTTATCACTCGTAATGCCATGTATACTTGTTCATTTGTCTATATTTCTTGGTAGTGCTTACAAAATGTAATTTTCAACTCTTCAAATATGCAATCTAGATGGGCCTTTATGAAATTTTCTCCCCATTTGAATATGGCATCACATAAAGTAAAACAAAAAAATTTAATGATATTAACATCATTCTTCTTTTCATTGGCCTAAATGGACTTATGAAAAACTTGTACATGGGCATTGAGATCCATTCCCACCATATAGACGAGGTAGGGTAAGAATTTCCTACTTCATGGAGGATTTAGTGTTATATAGAAGGTTGGAAAAGATACCATGAAAGGTACCACGGATTCCAGGTAGGCCCTATCCACGACCATCCTAGTCTTGTAGCGTATGGTCTTGGATTTTAGCCTCTCTTGGGGGTCCGCTATCATCACCTCTTGGAGGACCACCACCATTGCTTATTGGAGGCATGTTACCACCACTGTCAAAAGGTCCACCACTAATGTTGTTAATAGGTACAACTTGTCCACCAGTACGTGGCCTACAAGCCTCTCCAATTGGGGATGGTCTGCCCTTCCATTCACAGTACGGTTTTTCAGTAAGAACAATTTGTTTTCTTAAATGACTACATTTTTCATTTGGAACCAATGGGATTGTTATAATCTATGAGTCTATTACAGTTAATAATGCACTAGAATAGTAGCAATTACAATTTCCTAAACAATTGAAGCATATGTAACAAATACATTCAAATTTCAAAAACTACAATTGGTTGAGGGGCATAAATGTAATACCTACTGAGTTTGAAATCAATTATTATTTCCAATACAGATCAATGAATTTTCTTCTTGGACACAACTACTTAGTTACTTAGAGGATAGAATCCAAGAAAATCATGTGTAACCTATTGATTTAGGTGAGAGGATAGGATAATAGTTTTGAAAATTCCAAGTCAACAGTGATGACTATAATTCCACCACACAAAAAAACACATATGTTTTGGATGTTTGCATAGATGTTAGTTGGAAATTGTCACTCCATGAAATTCAAAAAAACTTTGTGTTTATTTATAAGTTAGAAATGTCTAAATTCGAAAGGGAAAAAAACTATTCGTGAACCCCTCATGCTTAGAGGAATTCAACCTTATTTTGCTCTATAAAGGACTTGAAACACAAATAGCACATCACAAGTTTTAAAGTTGTGACTTGTGACATAAAAAGGGGAAGAAAATCCTATGACCCTTATTTCTATGATCAAAAATCCCTTGGTGGCCCACTTTTGGGGATGTGGGGTATCTCATATATAACCAAATTCTAAAAGGATGTAACACCCTTGCAACACCTCATGTACATCACAAGTAACACATCTTAGATAAGGCCTGCTAATGTACATGAAGCTACTGGCTCTTTTGTTGTGAGGATATACATGAAGTACTCACCATGTTTGCTTGGTGAACATGTGGTTTGTGGTTTCAGGTCTAATGGTGTACGGAATGGTGGAAGGCCGAACCCTAACTTTTTTGAAAGAACTGTAATCAATCAAGTTTTTGCTCACTCCCTCATCACATGCCACCTCTCTCCTTTGTCCCTTTGCCTAATTGGCTTTTTATTCCCGAATCCCATGATGCGCTCCTACAGCATCCAGCAGTGCACCATTCAGTAGAAATGCATTAGAAACTCTGGTTACAAATTATCACTCCCTTGTTGATGAGCCACAACCAAGCAAATTTCCAAAAAAAAATTTCACATTGGTAATTATGTATCTTGTAAAACCCTCTTATTTTTTCTCTCACATAAATAGTGAGTAAAAATCATAGGTAATAAGTTGGTAGGGAATGTAAGTGGTTACTATGTTGGCAGGTGAGAGGCATTTGCCGGCTACTAGGTTGGTAGATGCATGTGGATGGCACTACAATATTAACCATCATGGTTAGATATAGGACAGAAATACAATGAAAAAGTCTTTCCTGTCCACACACCATCCATCCTGCAGGCCGTGCTAGTGTGGTGCTGGTTCACTCTACCCACATGGTCCCACCCAGCTCAATGTAATGCAAAGAGTTTATTTTTCAACTCGTAGGGATACTACTATAGAACTGTGTGTATAGAACGTCTGTATAATACGTATGTATAATACAGCGTATAATACACGGCCATGTGTACAACTATACAACTGCGCTTGTTGTAGGCTACAAAGACCTCCCTCACAACCTTCACAACCTACTTAAAGTTAAACATTACAGTGTTTTATCCTAGATGGCAATATTTGTCCATACAACCATGACATATGCAAGTTGTTTATAAATA
>Ga0209208_10001124_pt1 | contig 37262 bp, 37 predicted proteins | sample S1TSphfallax_3_FD_187694 | JGI IMG/M metagenome (GOLD analysis project Ga0209208, IMG submission 187694) | Host-associated microbial communities from peat moss isolated from Minnesota, USA - S1T2_Fd - Sphagnum fallax MG (SPAdes) (version 2) | ecosystem: Host-associated > Plants > Peat moss >...
CTTGTCGAGACGCCACCACTGGACCATCGGGTTCACGTACCAAGCGCCGGTATCGTCGTCCGCGAGCGCAACGCTGCTGAGGCCAGCGGCCGCGGCAATCGCGCCAAGTAAAATCGCTCTTTTCATTCCATGTTCTCCATTTGATATTCGTGCAAACCCAACGGGCCGCAAACCCTTGCTCGGCCCCAAAAATCGCGCTTAATGATAGTTGATTCAGCGCCTTAGAAAAAGCGGTAAATATTCCATGTTGCACATTCGCAACAGTCGCGTCGCCTGTCTGTAGGCGCATGCCGCATGCGCTCGTAAGACTTTAGGGGGCAGATTCAAGGCTCATTCGTAGTCGTATTTCAAACAACGTGGGCCAATTCTTGCCGGTCACGAACAGGCGATCGTGCCCCGCATCGTAGGCGATGCCATTCAAGACGCTATCCGTACCGGACATCTGCTTGCCCGGTCCGAGCAGCCCGGACAGATTGACGAGGCCGACAACCCTGCCGTCGTGCGGGTCGATACGCACCAGCCAATTCGTCTCCCAGACGTTGGCGAAAATCTCGCCCTGCACCCATTCAAGTTCGTTGATATTACGCAGGGGCTTGCCATCGAGCGTCACCTGCAGGCGATGGGTCTCCTGCAAGGTCTGCGGATCGAGGAATCGCAGTTGGGGTGTCCCATCACTCATGATGAGTTCCTTGCCGTTTTGCGTGAGAGCCCATCCCTCGCCTGCATACGTAAACTGCCGTTGAAGCTTGAAGCTTGCCAGGTCGAAGACGAAGCCGATTTGTGACTTCCAGGTCAGGCTGATCAAATGCTGATGCCAGTTGACGATTCCTTCGCCGAAGTATTGCGCCGGAATATCCACCTTCTGGACGACGGCGCCGGTATCGATGCGCACCTTGCGAATGGACGAGTGTTGCTCGAGACCCGTGCTCTCGTAGAGGAAACCATTGAGGTAGAACAGGCCCTCGGTGAAAGCCGTGGGATCATGCGGATAGGTGTGCACGACCTCGTAGCCGTACACCGGCAGTCCGGCCTGCGCGGTGTGTGCGGTACAAAGGAGCATGATGGCGGCGACGTTTGCGATGGTCGCAACTCTTAGGCACCGCAGACTGTGAACGAGGTCGCCGCGTAAACCTCGCAACCTCGACCTGGCAGCGCTCACTTGACTTCATCGTCCAAGGCGTAATTAACTTGGCCTGCAAAATCGAAGCGACTGACCAAGACGTCACCCTCGCCGCGCACCGCGTGCGCCGGTTGCGTACAAAAGCCGCGCACCTCGACCCGATAGACGTGTGGACTCAAGAGCGGCCGCTGCGTCAGCCGATCAACCGTGCAACGCGTATCGCCTAGGGTTCCGTAGATGCGGCTCGTCCCTTGCACCATGATGGTGAGGTTTGCTCCGGCGGCCTGCAGTGGCTGCCCTTCCCGAACACCGCTGACTCCGAAGACGAAGGCGAGATTTGGTTGCGATCCCCGCACTCGCCTGAAGCTCAGGCGCACGCCTCCCGCGTCAGGTTTCGACTCGCCCTCACAGACCGTTCCGCTGTTGGGCCAGTCGATGTCGGCCACGATCGCACCGGCCAGATGGGCGCGCAAATAGCCGTCGCCCGAGGGCAGACATCCGGCCGCGGCCGCAGGCGCAACCGCGGCCACCGCCGGCCCATCGCTTGGGCTGCAAGCGAGGCAGGCGGCGGTGAGAACTAAGAGCGCGCGACGGACGATCATCGGCAGACAGTGAATTGGCGGTATCATTCGCGACTATGTTGCCACGAGCGGCGTTACTGTTCGCGTTTTCAGTGCTGTTGGCGGCGTGCAGCCTGTTTGCGCCGAAATTCGAAAAACCCGATGTATCGGTGGTCGGCGTGCGTCTCGTCGGCGGGAATCTCTTGCAACAAAATTTTCGGGTCACGCTCAAAGTGCACAATCCCAACGATCGCGTGATTCCCGTGAGTCGCTTGACCGCGGATTTGCGGGTTGCGGGCGAGGAGGTTGCGAGCGGGGAGAGCAGTCAGGCGTTCAGTGTGCCGGCCCAGGGAGATGCGCAATTCGACGTCATGATCACTGCCAATCTGGCTCTGATCCTGACGCAACTGGCCAAGCACAAGGACATGCCCAGCAATGTGATCGCCTACGATGTCACGGGGGTCGCGAGTCTGGATCTGCCGTTCCTGCGGTCCGTGCCATTTCATCAGACGGGGTCATTTTCGCTCGATGGGGGCTGACCCCCACCCAGTTAACCGATTGATAAATAAGAATTTTATTGCGTACCGATCGCTGATAGGGCGGCCTTCTCTGCTAGAATGGCGGGATGCCCACGGATTTTCTCAGCGTCTTGCAGCTCTTCCAGGCCTCCCGCGTGCGGTATGTGTTGGTCGGCGGCCTCGCGGTTCTTTTGCACGGGATCGATCGTTTGACGGCCAATATCGATTTGGTCGTCGATCTTGCCCCCGATCAGGCCTCGCGTGCGGTCGAGATCTTGTTGGCTGCTGGGTTTAAGGCAGGCGCACCCGTCGATGCACGTCTGTTTGCAGACCCGGCCGTCCGCGAACGCTGGCGGACTGAATCCGATATGCTCGCCTTCAGCAAGACATCGACGACGCGCGGCGGCTCGCCGAGATCGTCGGGAAGACTTGAACTCATGAATCACGATCAAGCGACACCTGCAATGACGACGTTCGGCTCCTGGCAAGACGCCGAGAATTTGCGCAAATGGTCCTTTCTGCAACGGACGCCGCAGCAGCGGCTCGATTGGCTCGTGCAAGCACTCGAGATCGCCTTTCAATGCGGTGCACTTCGCGCACGCGTCGCCGGCGATGGTGAGCGCGCATGAGCTTGGGTCCCTATCAACAACTCGAGCAGGAGTTCCGTCGCCTGCACGCATTTCGCGGCGCCTTGTCCCTGCTGCGCTGGGACGCCGCCGTGATGATGCCGCGCGGCAGTTCGGACGTTCGCGGTGAGCAACTCGCGGCGCTCGAGACCGAACACCACGCTTTGCTGACGACGCCGAAGGTCGCACGCCTGCTGGAACGGGCGGAGGCGGGCGCCTCGCAGTTGGAGGATTGGTCGCTCGCCAATTTGCGCGAGATGCGTCGCCAGCGCGATCACGCCATCGCGACGCCGCCGTCCTTGATCGCGCGTCTCGCGAAGGCCACGGCGCGCGCCGAAGTGTTTTGGGTCGAGGCGCGGAAAGCCAATGACTTCAAGATTTTCGCGCCGCACCTCGCCGAGGTCGTGCACCTCGTGCGTGACAAGGCGGCGCTGCTGGGGCAGGCCCGTAATCTCGCACCGTACGACGCTTTGGTCGATGTGTTTACGCCCGGCATCTCGACTGCCGATATCGATACCATTTTCAAGGCCCTGGCACGCAAGCTGCCGAGTCTGATCAACGAGGCGATCACCGTGCAGGCCGCGGCGACGCCGCTGCCCTTGACGGGCAAGTTCACGGTCGGCCGTCAGCGGGCGCTCGCGGTCGATGTGCTCAAGGCTTTGGGGTTCCCATTCGATCGCGGCCGGCTCGACGAGAGCGAGCATCCGTTCACGGAGGGCGTGCCCGGGGATATCCGGGTGACCACGCGCTTCGACGTCAATGATCCGTTCTCCGGGCTGCTCGGCGCCGTGCACGAGACCGGCCATGCCATGTACGACCTGGGCCTGCCGGTCCAGTGGCGCGATCAACCGGTCGGTCGCGATCGCGGGCTCGCGCTCGAGGAGAGTCAGTCGCTGCTGTTCGAAATGACCCTGTGCCGCTCGCGTGCCTTCGTGAAATATCTGCGGCCCTTGCTGGAGAAGCACCTGCAGGTCAGCGGTCCGGAATGGAGCGAGGAAAACCTCTATCGGCATCTGGTGCGCGTGCGTCGCAGCCTGATCCGCATGGATGCAGACGAACTCACCTATCCAGCCCACATCATGCTGCGTTATGAACTGGAACGAAAGATTCTCGAGGGGGCGCTGGCTGTCGCGGATTTGCCGGAGGCGTGGAACGCAGGCATGGATCAGCGTTTGGGGATCAGGCCTGCGAACGACGTCGAAGGCTGTCTGCAGGACATCCATTGGGCTGCGGGCCACTTCGGCTATTTCCCCTCCTACGCGCTGGGTGCGGTGATCGCGGCTCAACTGTACGAGGCGATGCGCGCGGCGCGCCCAGCCCTGGTCGAGGAGATCGGCAACGGGCAATTCGGCGGCGTCATGGAATGGCTGCGCGACAACGTACATGGGGTCGGCGCGCGCCTGCCCGTCAAGGAGTTGATCAAGGAGGCCACGGGTAAGCCGCTGACCGCCGCCGCCTACCTGCGCTACTTGGAAAGCAAGTACCTGGAGACGCCGTGACGGACGCCGCCGCCAAGCCGACACATTCGAACAACTTCAAGAAGCTGCAGGCAGAGATCCGCGCCGCCGTCGGCAAGGCGATCGGCGACTACGCCATGATCGAGGATGGCGACCGAGTGATGGTCTGCCTCTCGGGTGGCAAGGACTCCTATACGCTGCTCGACATGCTCATGAGCCTGCAGCGCAGCGCGCCGATTCGCTTCGAGATCGTTGCCGTCAATCTCGATCAGAAGCAGCCGGGCTTCCCGACCGAGGTGCTGCCGCGTTACCTGGACGAGTTGCGCGTGCCGTTCCGGATCATCGAACAAGACACGTACCGAGTCGTCAAGCGCGTGATCCCCGAGGGCAAGACGATGTGCGGTCTGTGCTCGCGCCTGCGGCGCGGTGCGTTGTATCGCTTCGCCGCCGAAAACGGTATCACCAAGATCGCGCTCGGCCATCATCGCGACGACCTCGTCGAAACCCTGTTCTTGAATTTATTTTTCGGCGGCAAGCTCAAGGCCATGCCGCCAAAATTGCTCAGCGAAGATCGACGTCACATCGTGATCCGGCCGCTTGCCTACGTGCCTGAGCGGCTGATCGCGCGTTATGCAATGGCGCGTGATTTTCCGATCATTCCGTGTACCTTGTGCGGTTCGCAGACGAACATGCAGCGGCTCGTCGTCAAGAACATGCTGCGCGAGTGGGAGCAGCAATTCCCCGGACGCGTCGAGTCGATTTTCTCGGCGATGCGCCACGTCGCGCCATCGCAGCTGGCGGACCCAGTATTGTTCGATTTTGCGGCGCTCGAGAGCAGGCGAATTCGCGCAGCGGCGGCGCCCGCCGAGGTGAGCGTGCAGTCGGTCGATGCCGATTTTCTCGAAGGCGATGAGGATGCCCGCGCCGCCGCTTGCGAATAGTTTCTGGGTCGAACCGGGTCGGTTGCTCGCGGGCGAATATCCCGGTGACCGCGATCGGACGCTCAGTCAGACCCGCCTCGATGCCCTGATCCAGGCGGGCATCAGCTATTTCATCGATCTGACTCAGGCCGGCGAGATGCCGCCCTACGATCATTTGCTGCCGAGCGAGCGCGCCGACGACGGCCGGTATATCGTTTACGTGCGCAAGGCCATTCGCGATCATGGGGTGCCGGACAGCGCGGCGTCGCTGGTCGAGACGCTCGATTATATCGATCGCGCCATCGAGGTCGGGCACGTGGTCTACGTGCATTGCCGCGCCGGCATCGGCCGCACCAATACCGTGCTGGGCTGCTGGCTGCGGCGCGAGGGGTTCACGGGCCCGGAAAGCCTGGAGAGGCTCAATGCGCTATGGCAGGCCAACGCGCGTGCGAAATCCTGGCCGATCGTCCCCGAGAACGCCGCTCAGGAGCGCTACGTGCTCGAGTGGCGCGAGCCGCGCGAGACCGATGATGCGCAACCAGCCGACCCCGGCCGCGAATTCGACGCGGAAGCCGACAGCGATCTCGACTTCGACCTGGATGCAACGCGGACCTTGCGCGAACGCTATCTCGGCAGTCTGCTCGGTCTCGCCTGCGGAGACGCGATGGGAGCGACCCTGCAGTTCAAGCGACCCGGACAATTCTCTGCCATCACCGATCTGCAGGGCGGTGGTTATTGGCAGTTGCCACGCGGTGCCTGGACCGACGATACGGCGATGACGCTGTGTGTCGCCGAGAGCTTGCTCGCTGAGGAGGGGTTCGATGCCGCGGATCAGTTGCGGCGCCATCGTCGCTGGCAACGCGAGGGATATCTGTCGAGTACTGGTCAATGCATCGGCATCACGGCGGCGGTCGCGGCGGCGCTCAAGCAGCAGCCAACCACCCCCGGGCTCACCGTCGGTGAAAACACGACCGATCGGCCGGAACAGTCACGCCTCGGCGACGCTGCGGCTGGGCCTGAGGCCGCGCGCATCAATGCGCAGGCACTCTGCCGGGTCGGCGCCGTCGTGCTGTTCGCGGCCTCGTCGACCGAGAATGCGAAGGCTTGGTCGCTAGCCAGCGTCTCGCTCACCGAACGCTCGCCGCGCCTGGACGCGGCCTGTGGGTATTACGCCTGCTTATTGCTGGCGGCGTTGCGGGGCGCCACGCGCCAAACGCTGCTTGCCGAGGCGCAAGCGCTGTATGGCGACGCGTTGCCGCCGCTGCGTTTCGAGGCTTCATGGGCGGGTGCCGCGGCCGGCACGGGCGACCCTCTGGAGACACTGCAGCTCGTCATTCGCATCGTGCTCGGCAGCGCGGGTTTTCGGGACGGCCTGCTGCAGATCGTGAATCTCGGCGGCGATGCGGACATCCATGGCGCTTTGTACGGACAATTGGCGGGCGCGCTCGATGGCATCGACGCCATTCCGAAGACCTGGCATCGCGCCATCCTGCGCCGTGAGCTCATTATCGATATCGCCGATCGCTTGCTCGTCGCCGCGCTCTCACCGCGGGATTGAGCGGCGCTCACGGGCTTTAGGCGAACAAGGCCGCTAAGCCAACCTCAATCGTCGGCAATGCTTGCGCAGCGAGAACTTCCGGAATCATCACCGTGCGCATCTGCGTATAGGCATTGCCGGAAGGTTCCAGATGCACGTGGACGCAACCTGCTTCGACATCGACGATCCCGTATTCCGAGATACCATAACGCGCGTACAACGCGAGTTTCTTGCCTTGATCGTAGGCCAAAGTTGTGTCTGAAACCTCGATGAGCAGCAACACGTCCGTGGCATCGGGGATTTGCTCTGCATAGTCGTCATCGCGCGGTCGCAGTACCAACAAGTCCGGTTGTGGTTCAGAAAAATCGCCAAGCTTGACCGGGCCGCCCGGGGAGACGATCGCGGTATCGCCCGAGCCAAGCACAAACAGTTTGTTCAGCCTGGTCGTGATAGCCACGTGCTTTGCGCCGATCGGCACCATGTCGATCATTTCCCCGTCGATCAGCTCGATACGGTCCATTTTGGTGAACACGCCGGTCGCCACCATTTTCTGGTAACGAGCCACGCTGATCCGCGTTTTCTCGGGAAAGAACGTCACGCTCATGGCCGGATCTTAGCCCTAAATGGTCAAAAAACGAGCACTTTGATCCCGCACGAGCGTAACCCGCGGCGTCCTGCCTGAAGACCCCGGTCGCATGGCGTCAGGCGCCCACACTCCCTATACTTTCGCAATGCCGCCGCTCCCCGTTGTCCGTACTGCCTCCCGGCCGCGCCGTGCGCGCAAATCCGCGCAGGCCTGGGAGCTCTTGTCCGACGAACAGCTGCTCAGTCTGCGTTTTTGCGACCTACGGCTTTCGATCGAGGGCACGGACTTGCAGCTGGCGATTGAGCGGCTGTACGCGGAGCTTGGCGCGCGCGGCATTCGCTTTCGCCCGCATTGCTGGCTGGGCGAGGAATGGTTCTCGCCGGACGGTGTGCCCGGCATTGCGATCCCCTTTTATCTGGCGCATCGGCGCCTCATGAGTCTGGAACGGCGCTATATGCGCGAGGTTGAGGGCGGTAACCGCAATTGGCTGATGCGCATTTTGCGTCACGAGGCGGGGCACGCGATCGATTCGGCCTATCGTCTGCGCCGTCGTCGGCGTTGGCGCGAGGTCTTCGGGCCGGCGTCCTTACCGTATCCGGATGCGTATCGGCCGCGGCCCGGCAGTCGTCGCTTCGTGCAGCACCTCGGCGCCTGGTATGCGCAGGCACACCCGACCGAGGACTTCGCGGAAACGTTTGCCGTGTGGCTGAAACCGCATTCGACCTGGCGACGCGAGTACTGGGGCTGGCCCGCGTACGGGAAGCTGGAATTCATCGAGACGCTCGCCGCCGAGATCAGCATGGAGAAGCCGCGGGTCACGGATCGCAGCCGAATCGAGGACATCGCCGAGGACACGCGCACCCTGCGTGACCACTACGAGCAGAAGTTCACACGCTATCGCTTGCCGCGCCGGTCCGGCGCCGACGAGCTGCTGTTGAAGGTGTTCACGAACGCGCCGCGGCGGCGAAACGCGGCCAAAGCCGCGACGTTGATTCGCGAATCCCGGGTCGCGCTGCTCAAACAGCTGGTCGCCTCCGGCGTGTTCAGCGAGTATCTCGTGCATCAGGTGCTGCGACTCGTGATCGAGCGCTGCGAGGCGCTGGACCTGTATCTCGTGGGCTCACGACGCGAACTGAAGTCGCATCTGGTCTGGCTCGTCGCGCGCCTCGCGGAATCCTACGAGGAGCGCCAGTTGCCGCGGGTCGCGTTGTGAGAAAGCTGCGTTTGCTCGTGATCGTGCACTCGACCCTCATTCCGCCGGATACCCTGGACGGCGCGACCGAGAAGGAGATCGAGGAGTGGCGCACGGAGTATGACGTCATTTCCCATCTGAAGGCCGCGGGCCATGAAGTACGTCCGATCGGCATCAGCGACAGTCTGTCGGAATTACGTCGTGAAATCCTCGATTGGCAGCCGGACATCGTCTTCAATCTGCTCGAGGAGTTCGACGGCATCGGCACGTACGATCAGCACGTCGTCGCCTTCTTGGAGCTCATGCGCCAGCCGTACACCGGCTGTAACCCGCGCGGCATGCTGCTCTCGCGCGACAAGGTGCTCTCGAAACAACTGCTGTCCTACCACCGCATTCCGACGCCGCAGTTCCTGGTGTTCCCGCGTGGCAAGAAATTGCGCATACCGCGCCAGCTGCGTTACCCGCTGTTCGTGAAGTCCTCCACCGAGGACGCCTCTCTCGGCATCGCACATGCCTCGGTCGTCGTCGACGAGCGGCAGCTCATCGAGCGGATCGGGTTCATGCACGGCGTGATTCACTCGGATGCGCTCGTCGAGGAATATATCGAAGGTCGCGAACTCTACGTCGGCGTGCTCGGTAACGATCGTTTGACGGTCTTGCCTGCCTGGGAGATGACCTTCGGCTCGCTGCCCGAGAGCTTGCCCGCGATCGCGACGCGCAAGGTCAAATGGGATCGCCGCTATCAGCAGAAGTACGGGATCACCACCGCCGCCGCGGTCGATCTGCCGGACGGTACGGCCGCCCGCTTGGAAAAGCTCTCCAAGCGCATTTTCCGCGCGTTGCATCTGACCGGATATGCACGCATGGATTTTCGCCTGCGCGACGACGGGAGCCTGTTCGTGCTCGAAGCGAATGCGAATCCGAACCTGTCCGCGCACGAGGATTTCGCGCAATCGGCGCGTCCCGCGGGCATGGACTATGAGGCGCTCCTGCACCGTATAGTCCAGCTCGGCGAAGCCTATCCCGCGGCCTGGCGGGCACTCGACGCCTAGGCCTGCGGCGCCCGGCGCCGCGACGCGCTGCCGCTTATTGCTTGGTCCAGCGATTCATCCAGGCGATCACCGTGTCGTACCATTCGATGCGATTCGCGGGTTTCAGCACCCAGTGATTCTCGTCGGGGAAGTACAGCAATTCGCTGGGGATGCCGCGCCGTTGCAGTGCCGTGAACACGGCGAGCCCTTGTTCATAGGGCACGCGGTAGTCGAGCTGTCCGTGAATCACGAGCGTCGGAGTCTTCCAGTTCTTGACGTAGTCGACCGGATTGAATTTTGCGTAACCGGCGGGGTTCGCGTACTCGGGACCACCCTGTTCCCACTCGGGAAACCAGAGCTCCTCGGTCGAGTAATACATGCTGCGGTTATCGAAGATGCCATCATGGGTGACGAGGCACTTGAAGCCATCGGGCCAATTCCCCGCGATCCAATTCATCATGTAACCGCCATACGATCCGCCGAGTGCGCACGCCCGCGTGCCATCGAGCCAGGGATAGCGCACGAGCGCCGCCGCAACGCCGGCTTTGAGATCGTCGAGCGGCTTGCCGCCCCAGTCGCCGCTGATCGAATCGGTGAATGCCTGGCCGTAACCGGTCGAGCCGTGGAAGTCGATCATCACGACGCCGTAACCCGCGCCCGCCAGAGTCTCGGCGTTCCAGCGCCAGTGCCAGACGTTGGCGAGGCTGCCCTGCGGGCCGCCGTGAACCATCAAGGCGAGCGGGTATTTCCGGGCCGCCACGAAATTTGCCGGTTTGACGACGTAGCCAAACACCGTTTCGTCGTGCCAGCCGGGGAAGTTGAATTGCTCGTAGCCGCCGAGACTGCGCGCGGCGAGCAGGGCCTGATTGAGCCCCGTGAGTTGCTGCGGTTTACCGCCGGCGAAACCCGTGCTGTAAATCTCGGCCGGATGGTCAAGCGTGCTCTCGGTGAAGAAGATCTGGTGCTTCGCCACGCTGAAATCCTCGACGGTGCCTGCGCCCGTGATCGCGCTGGACCGACCACTCCCGACATCGATGGTCCAGAGCGGATGCTGGCCCAGGTGATCGGCCGTCGCGAACAGCGTCTTGCCGTCCGGCGACCAAGCGAAATTGGCGATCGACCGATCCCAGTCTTGTGTCAGGGCGCGCTTGACGCCGGTGCTCCAGTTCATGAGCACGAGATGAAATCGATCCGACTCGAATCCCGGCCGATCCATGGCGAGATAGGCGAGCTGCGTTCCGTCGGGCGAGAACGCGGGTGCCGCGTCCCAGGCGGGATTGTCAGCCGTCAGGTTGCGGGCGGCGCCGCCGTCCGCAGCCACCGCGAACAGGTCAAAATTCGTTGACCAGGGCTCGGTTTTGCCGGCGATGCGCACCGAAAACACGACTTGCCGGCCGTCTGGGCTGAAGACGTAGTCTTCGCGGCCGCCGAAGGGCTTGCTCGGCACGTCGCCATCGATGCCGGCCGTCAGGTTCACGGGCTTGGCCGTGGCAAGGCCTTTGGCATCGAGCGCGATCGAGAAAAGCTGCGAGCGTCGGCCGTCGCTCCAGGTATCCCAGTGCCGCACGAACAGCTGGTCATAGAGTACGCCGTGTGCCGCGGTGTGAGCCGCGGCCTCGAGGCGCTGCTTCGTGCAGGCAAGATCGGCGCAATCGCGGAACACGGCCAAGCTCACGAGCAGGCGATCGCCCGTAGGAGCGACGCGAAAGCTGTCGACGTCGAGCGGCAGATCGGTGATCTGCAAGGGCTCAGTGCCGCTCGCAGACATGCGCCACACTTGCGTCGATCCGCTGCGCGCGGACAGGAAATACAGGTACGTCCCGTCGGGGCTCCAGGTCGGCGCGCCGTCATGGGTCCTGTCCCCGGTGAGGCGTTGCGCCTGCGCGTGGCGCGCGGTCGTGTCCTGCACCCAAATGGCGGTGCGTCCCGTGTTGGCATCCAGATCGTCGCTGCGCACGGTGTACGCGAGGTGCTTGCCGTCGGGGGCCGCCGCGAGTTCCGAGACCCGCTTCAGGGCGAGCAGGTCGTGCACGTCGAACGCGCGGTTCTCTGCGGGCTTGGGAGCTGCCATCGAGGCGGTCGCTACGACCACGGACGCAGCGAACAGAAATGCCAGGGGGAGGAGGCGGTCACGGTTGTGCATGCCAAATGATACCCTGGAAGCCCCGGGGAGGAATATTTGCCGACGCCACTCGTCTTGAGTCTCGATCTCGATGACACCCTGTGGCCGGTGGCGCCCGTGATCGCGCAGGCGGAGCGCACGCTCTACGCCTGGCTGCAGCAACGGTATCCCGCGGCTGTAGGCGAACACAGCATCGAGACCATGCGTGCGCTGCGCGCAAGCGTTGCGGACCGGTTCCCGGCACACAGCCATGATCTCAGCTTCCTGCGCCACCGGGCCCTTGTCGAACAGTTCCTGGCGACCGGCCACCCGGAGTCGCTAGCCGACGAGGCGCTCGAGGTGTTCTTCACGGCCCGCAATCGGGTCGAGCTCTATCCGGACGTCAAACCGGCGCTGCTGCGACTCGGCAAGCGCTATCGCCTGTTTGCGCTCAGCAACGGCAATGCCGATCTCGAGCGCTGCGGACTCGCCGACTACTTCGATGGGCATGTCACGGCCCGCGCCGCGGGCGCCGCAAAGCCCGACGCGCGCATCTTTGCGCGACTCCTGGACGAGGCCGGCGTCGCGGCGGCCGAGGTGCTGCATGTCGGCGACGATCCGCTCGCCGATGTCGTCGGCGCCGCGAGTGCCGGCATGCAGTCCGTGTGGCTGAATCGGGATGGGCGCGTTTGGCCGGCGTCATTGCCGCAGCCGGCGCGAAGCGTGACGACGCTCACAGAGCTGGATTAGCAGCCGATCGCGGCGATTGCTAATTGCTATCCTCGCGAGTTTTTTTGTGATGAGGCGCTTCACATCAGGGCACTTCAGCCGATAGGATCAGGCATCGCTGTCACCAAAAGGATGCCGAGCATGCAAGAACTTTCTGCGGGATCTCTGGTAGCCGTGACCTCGCTGCGCGAATTTTTTCGCGACGCTTTTCACTCTGCGAGCGAACATCAGCAGCTCGACATCGACGAGCAGTCCGAGGCCTACGTCGTCAATCTGCTCACGATGTTTTCGCGGGCCGACGCGCTCTACGAGCAAACGGCCGACGGCCTGCGGATCAGGCCGCTCGCGCACATGCTCGCCGACGCGCTCGATGCCCCGTCAGCGCTTGCCCGGCAGCGCGCCCTGCAGCGGCTCGGCGACGTCTCGCTGTTCGTCGCGGGTTTCTTCGCACGTAGTTTTGCACGCAAACTCGTCGACATCGACTATCACATCGCGATGGGCGGCAACGCCTACAGTTCGCTCGCCGATACGATGCAGCGGTCGATGTCCGGTCGCACGATCGCCGGCATCTATGCGGAGCTTGCCCGCAATTTCCAGCGTTTGGTGGATGCGCTCAACGAAGTGAGCGAGATGTCCTACCGTCATACCGATGCAGATGTGCTGCGTCTGTACGAGATCTGGCTCAAGACCGGCAGCCGCCGTGCGCATGGCCTGCTGCAGCAACTCGGTGTGCAGCCGGTGATGAGCACCGGGTCGCGGCGGGAGCATTAGGAGCCGCGTGTGGTTCTGAACGGCCTGCAGTCGCTGCTGGGTCGTCTCTATGACGTCGCGCTGGATCATGACGTCTACGATTTCCTCGTGACCGATCGGCGTGCGTTGGCAAGTTTCACACCGAGCAACGACACGCGCGCGCCGGACGAGGAATTGTTACTCGCGGAGACCCGCGACGGCGCGGGGGTCGCGTTGTATCTCGACGAGGCCGTGCTGCAACGGCTCGAGCAGGCCGATCCGCTCGGCGCCTTGACGGAACACAATCTGGCCGATTACTGCACGGCGCTCGAGGGCGTCAGTCATTTCCTGTATACGACCTGGCGTCTCGGTCGTGACGTGCCGGTGTCGTTGCTGGAATTGGAGACCCAGGCGGAAGTCGATAAGTACGCAGCCACGGTGTTCTTGCTGGGTGGCCAGCTGGGCGGCGCGTATCCGTCCCAGGTGCACGCCCGCTTGTTCGACCGCGTCGTCTACGATCAGCGCTTGGAGCCCGATCAATACGATCGCTATCGCACGGCCCATCATTGCGCGGCCCACTATTGCCGCCGGCTGGAGCGCCGCTTCGTGCACCGGGGTGAGCTACGGTGTGAGGCTCTGCTGCGCGAATTGCGCAAATTCTATCGTTTGGGGTTCCGCGCGAAGATTGCCCACGCGCTGGCCTGATACTCGAGCGACCGTGGCACGCGCATTCGCCGGCGCTACGGCCGGAGAACCCTCACTCGTCGTCTTGTCTGTTCTGTGCAGCCTGCTTGCGCAAGGCGAGCCATTCGCTCAGCTTCTTGAGATCTTTTTTCTTGGGCACTTCCTTGCCGCCGAGCTTGCCGCTGTCGTACGGGTTGTAGCCCTTGATCGTGCCCATCGGATTCGGGCGCGCCACTTCGACCGGCGTCGGCGCATCTTCCGCGAGCGACAAGCTGGGGTTGTCGAGTTTCCGGAGCCGCGCCGTGGAACTGTCGCGCGCGAACTCGCCGGTCGACACCGACCACTCGTAAATGGCATTCCCGCGGTCGTCGAATCTGACCTTGCCGGCCGGCTTGCTCGCCGGGCTGGGCGCCGCCGCAGCCGGTGCAGGCGCCGGACGGGTCGGAAATTTTGGCGTTTGATTGCTCATGATTCCTTTCTAACGAACGGCGTGCTCAAGTCAACGACCAGCGTCGAAAAATCCCGACTTCGTCACACTTGCATCTGATATTGCGCGCGCAGGAGGGCAACAACCGTCTTGCCATCGTTCCACTCACCGCGTAGCGCGAGCGTGGCCGCGTCCTCGAGAGGCAGCCATTGAAGTTCGAGATCCTCGTCGGCGTCCGGGTTCGCAGTCCCAATTTCCAGATCTCTGGCGAGGTAAAGGTGGATGACTTCGTCGAGTATGCCCGGTGCCGAAATGTAGACGCCGAGCGAGGTCCATTGCCTTGCGACGATGCCGGTCTCCTCCTGCAGTTCACGAACTGCGCAAACCGCCGGCGCTTCACCGGCGTCGAGTTTGCCGGCCGGGATTTCCCAGAGAAAATCCGCGACTCCATGCCGGTATTGGCGCACGAGACAGACGCGGTCCGCACTGTCGATCGGGACGATCGCGGCCGCACCCGGATGGCGGATGAAATCCAGGTCGTATTCGCGGCCATTCGCGTAGCGCAAGCGCTCCGTGGAGATTTCGATCACGCGGCCGCGATGGATGTGCTTGCTTGCGATCGTCGTAGGTTTCAACATGGGGTTCCTTTATGGTGACTCATCCGGCCATCGCGATCATCCTCGGGAGTCCGGCGAGCGGCAAGACGAGCCTCGGGCTACGGCTGGCCGCGGACCTTTCGCTGCCGTGCTTCTGCAAAGACGACATCAAGGAGGCTTTGTTGGACAGCTTGGGCGGCGGCGACCGCGATTGGTCCAGCCGCTTGAGTCGAGCGAGTTTTGCGTGTGTGCTGCGCCTCGCGCAGACCCAAATTCGCCTCGGTGGCCGTTGCTTGATCGAGGGCAATTGGCGCGCCCTGCACCTGCCGCAATTGGGCAAGTTGGCCACCGCCCATGCGCGGCGCCCGGAACTGCGCTGGGCCCAAGTCCTGTGTCACGCATCGCCCGAGGAGGCGCTGCGTCGTTTTCATGCGCGGAGGCGCCATCCGGGACATTTGGATGATTGGCCGGATGCGGAACGCGCGGTGTTGGTCAGTTCGGATTTCCTGGCTCTGCCGGGCCCCTGCTTCCGCTATGACAGCGAGCATCCGGAAGGCTACCAAGAGCTTCGCGGGCAACTCGAGGCGTGGTTCGCCGCGGCCGTCTGAACCCTCGGCATGTGACCCATCTCCGCGCCGCCGCATCGCGTTTGCGCGATGCTTAGGCCATGGTTTAACCATTTTTCCATCTGGATATCCATACAGTCCATCAGTATAGTCGGCGCATGATCAAGACCAAAGCAACCCCATTCGACTCGCTCAATCCGGCGCAGCGGCGCGCGGCGACAGCCGGCACCTCCTTGCCTGGCAAGGGCATCACCACGGGTCCAATGTTGATCATTGCGGGCGCTGGTACCGGCAAGACAACGACGCTCGCGCATCGGGTCGCGCATCTGGTGTTGAACGGCACCGACCCGGCCCGCATCTTGATGTTGACGTTCACGCGACGCTCGGCGCAGGAGATGATCAAGCGCACGCAGGAGATCGTCGCCGAGGTCATGTCGGAGCGCGGCAAGCTCGGCGATCGCAGTGTGATTTCGCGGCTGGTCTGGTCCGGCACATTTCATTCCGTCGCCAATCGTATTTTGCGTCTGTATGCCAAGCACTTGGGCCTGCTGCCGAACTTCACGGTGCTGGACCGCGCGGATGCCGCCGATCTCATGGACATCGTGCGACATGAATTGGGCTTTTCGCAGAAGGAAAAGCGCTTCCCGCGTAAGGACGCCTGCCTCGCGATCTATTCCTACCGCGTCAACACACGCTTGTCGCTCAAGGAGACGCTCGCCGAGCAATACCCCTGGGCGGTCGAGTGGGAACAAGACCTCACCCGCCTGTACCGCGAGTATGTCGCGCGCAAGCAGAAAATCAACGTCCTCGACTACGACGATCTGCTGCTCTACTGGCATGTGATGATGCAAAATCCTCTTCTTGCACAGAATCTCGCCAAGAACTTTGACCACGTGCTCGTCGATGAGTACCAGGATACGAGCACGCTGCAGGGCGAGATCGTGCATGCACTCAAACCCGACGGCGCGGGCGTCACCGTGGTCGGCGACGACGCGCAGGCCATTTATTCTTTTCGCGCGGCGGCGGTTGACAATATTCTCGGCTTCGCGGATCGCTTCACCCCGAAGGCCGAGGTCGTCGTGCTTGCGCAGAATTACCGCTCGACGCAGCCGATTCTGGACTGCGCCAATGCGCTGATGTCCGAAGGTTCGCGCCAGCACCGCAAGACGCTGATCGGCAACCGCCCGACCTCCTCGCGGCCGCAATACGTCAGCGTCGACGACGAGGCCTCACAAGCCGAGTACATCGCACGCAGGATGCTGCAGACTCGCGAGAGCGGGGGATCCTTGAAGCGCCACGCCGTTTTGTTTCGCAGCGCGCATCACAGCGACGTGCTGGAAGTCGAGCTCACACGACGCAACATCCCGTACGTGAAATATGGTGGCCTGAAGTTTCTCGAGGCCGCGCACGTCAAGGACTTGATGTCGATCCTGCGTTTTGCCGACAACCCGCGCAACACGATGGCCGGTTTTCGGGTGATGAAATTGATCCCAGGTATCGGACCCGCGCACGCGAAGCTCGCGCTCGAGCATCTGGAGCAGCTCAGCTTTACGATCACGAGTCTGCGCGTCGTCGATGTGCCGCAGCCGGCGAAAATGGATTGGAAGCGATTCTGCGAGTTGATCGAAAAACTCGCCGATCCGCAGACACCTTGGGAAGGGCAGGTCGGCCTCGCGCGCGACTGGTACAAACCCCAGCTGGAGCGGCTTTACGATGCGGCTTGGACCAGGATCGGCGATCTCGACCAGCTCGAGCAGCTCAGCGTGCAGCACGCGACGCGAGATCGGTTCCTCACCGAACTCACACTCGATCCGCCCTCGGCGACGGGCGACCAATCCGGTCGGGCATCGAAGGACGAGGATTACGTGATCTTGTCGACGATCCATTCGGCCAAGGGCCAAGAATGGGATTTCGTGTATGTGCTAAACGTTGCCGACGGTAATTTTCCGTCGGAGTACTCGATCGGCAATCCGGAGCTGATCGAGGAGGAGCGCCGTCTGCTGTATGTGGCCATGACCCGGGCGCGCAGCGAGCTGCACTTATGTGTGCCTTTGCGCTACCAAGTAACCCAGCAAGCCAAACGCGGCGACCAGCATGTGTACGGCGCCAAGAGCCGCTTCATGACGGATAAAGTCATGAGCTGTCTCGAGAAAACCTCGTACAGCAGCCTGCGCGGTGCCGACAGCCTCAGTCCCGCCGATATGGCGAGCGTCGACGTGGTCGGTCAGCTCAAAGACATGTGGTGACCGAGGTTTACGCCCCGCGCGGTATGCCGCGCGGGGCGAGTCGATCACCAGCGACGTGGCGCTCCACCGCCGCCACCGCCGCCGCCGCCAAAACCACCCGAGGGCTTCGAGCGCGGGGCGCGTTCTTGCGCTTCATTGACACGCAAAGGCCGGCCGCCCATTTGGAAGCCGTTCGTCTGCTGAATCGCGTTTTGCGCCTCGCCCGCGGCCATGTCCACGAACGCGAATCCCCGGGGTCGGCCGGTCTCGCGATCGTTGATGAGTTTGACTGAGTCGACTTTGCCGTAGCGCTCGAACAGGCTACGCACTTCGTCTTCCGTGGCGGTGAAGGGCAGGTTCCCAACGTAAATCGTCGTCATTCAACTGGTCTCACTGACATTGCGCGCGAAGTGCGGGCTGGCCCCGCTCGCACGCGGTTTCAACACGCAGACCCAGCCGCACTCCTGCGACGAAGGTCTGTACCTTCGGCCGTGCACTAATCAACTTGAGCAGGACAATCACACCAAAAACCCGCTAAATGACTAAGGGACGAACCTACGGCCCGACTCTACGCCAGGGATTTCTGGTTGGCAAACAGTCGTCCGAGGGGCCGGTTCGCCCCCATTTATGACAAGCTCGCCTATTGAACTTCAAGGTAGGCGTAGCCGTTGAGTTCCGTCTCGTAAAAACGCTTGACCGCCTGCGCCTCGGTCAGCGTCATGCGGCCTTCCCGTACCGCCCGCTCGCAATCCCGCGCGAGACGCGGGTAGAGTTCGTCGGTGTCGTACTCCATATATTCCAGCACCTTGGTTGCGGTATCGCCTTTGACGATTTCCTCGATCCACCAGCCACCCTCGTCGTGCAGCTTGATGTGGACGACGTGGGTATCGCCGAACAGGTTGTGCAAGTCGCCCAGGGTTTCCTGGTACGCGCCGACCAGAAAGGCGGCCATATAGTAGGTTTCGCCCGGCACGAGTTCGTGTAATTCCAGCGTGCGCTTGGTCTCTCGAGGACTCACGAACCGGTCGATCTTGCCGTCCGAGTCGCAGGTGATGTCGGCCAGCACGGCATTGCGGGTCGGGCGTTCGCCCAGGCGCTGAATCGGCATGATCGGAAACAATTGGCCGATCGCCCAGCTGTCGGGCAGGGATTGGAACACGGAGAAATTGCAGAAATAGATGTCGCTGAGCAGCACTTCGATGTTTTCCAGCTCCTCCGGAACCTTGTCGAGCTTGCGACATAATTCGCGGATCTTCGTGCAGGTCGCCCAATAGAGCTTTTCCGTGAGACCACGAAATTCCAGGCTCAAATAGCCTAAATTGAACATCTGCAAGGCCTGCTCGCGCGCCTGCTGGGCATCGTGATAGCACTCGACCAAGCGGCGTTCGTTGACCGAACGATAGCTATCGAACAAATCGCGCACGGGCTGCGGCAGCTCTTCGCGGCCGTGGTAGTCGTCCTGGGGGCGGCCCGAGACGTTGAACTGGTCCAGCTTCGAGGATCCCAGCGTATCGAACACCAGCAGGCTGTGATGGGCGGCGATCGCGCGACCGGATTCGCTGACGATCATCGGATGCGGTACGTCGCGTGCGTCGCAAACGCTCTTGATGCGATACACGACGTCGCTCGCATACTCGTTGAGCGTATAGTTCATCGAAGACTCGTAGTTCGTGCCGCTGCCGTCGTAGTCGACGCCCAGGCCGCCGCCGACGTCGATGTACTGCAGCCCCGCGCCCATCAACTTGAGCTCAGCATAGACGTGCGCGAGTTCGTTGATGGCATCCTTGACCCGGCGGATATCCTGCAGCTGGCTCCCGGGATGGCAGTGCACGAGCTGCAGGCAGTCGAGCATGTTGCGTTCCTTCAAGAGCGCGGTCAGGTCGAGTATTTCGCTGATGAACAGCCCAAATTTGGATTTCTCGCCGGCCGATTCACGCCAGCGGCCTGCGCCTTCGCTCGCGAGTTTGACCCGCACGCCGATTTTCGGCCGCACGCCGTAGTGCTCGGCATGCTTCAAAATTAAGTGGATTTCCTCGAAATTCTCGACGACCGGGATGATGGTGCGGCCGAGCTTGGTCGCCAGAATGACCGCTTCGATATAGCTATCGTCCTTGAAGCCGTTACAGACGACGATTCGATCCGGCGCGTCTTCTGTGATCGACATGACCGCAAGCAGCTCGGGCTTGGAACCCACTTCGAGGCCAAAGCCGAATTCCTTGCCGTAGCGATACACTTCCTCGACCACGAGACGCTGTTGATTGACCTTGATCGGGAACACCGCGGCATAGCGGTTCTTGTAATCGTTTTCGGCGATCGCTGTGTTGAACGCCTCTGCCAAGTGTCGCAAACGATGCGCGAGGATGTCCGAAAAGCGGATCACGACCGGTGTGTTCAGGTCGCGCGCCTTGAGTCCCTGCACGACGTCGTAAAGGTCGATCTCGCGCGCCGGGTCCATGCTCGGCCGGATCACGACGTGGCCTTGCGCGTTGATGGAAAAATAGCCCTTTCCCCAGGCCTCGACCTGATACAGGTCCAAGGAATCTTCAACCTTCCAGGCTTGGGCTGCCGAGACGGCTCTTGCGGGTGTGTTCATGTGGCGCGAACGATAACAAATTGCGGCGCCATGTAAATGACGGTTTCGACCGTGGTCACGTGCCGGTGCCCGTTGCGATGCCGCGTGTCGGGTTGCGAATCCACTCGCTCCAGGATCCCGCGTAAAGTTTTGCGCCGCGTAGGCCCGCAATCTCGAGAGCGAGCAGATTGTGACAGGCCGTGACGCCCGAGCCGCACATGGCGACCACATTGGCGGGATCCGCGTCGCCCAGAAACTCGCGCCACCGCCGGCGCAGCTCGTCTGAAGGCAGAAACCGGCCGTCTGGGCCGAGATTGCCGGTAAAGGGGAAATTGCGCGCGCAGGGCACGTGTCCGGCGACCGGATCCAGGGGTTCGACGCGGCCTTCGAAGCGCTCCGGCGCGCGCGCATCGACCAGAACCATGGGCCGGCCGGCATCGCCGCCGCCCTGACTTGAAGTCGCCGCGGCGACTTCCTCGCTCGTGAGCCAGGCCGCGGTCGGCGCAAGGCTTCCGAAGTCGCCCGCGCCCAGGCCCGCGCCCAGGCCCGTGCCCACACCGTCGCCCACGCCCGAGCGCGCCGCCGAGCGCGGCGCTACCGCGTCGCCGGATTCGACGGTGCCACCGGACTCCACCCAGGCGGCAAAGCCGCCATCGAGCACAGCGACCTTCGTGTGGCCCAGCCAGCGCATGAGCCACCAGAGCCGGGCCGCGAAGGCGCCATTGCCCGCGTCGTAAGCGATGACTTGGGTTTCCAAGGTGACTCCCAAATTCGCCAGGAACCTTGCCAAGGCCTCACGCCCGGGCAGGGGGTGCCGACCGCTATGCGTCGTCACGGGACCCGACAGATCCTGATTGAGATCGGCGTACGCAGCGCCCGGTATTCTCGCCTGGCGAAAGGCCGCGCGGCCGGCCGCGGGCGCCGCCAAATCGAAGCGACAATCGATGCAGACGACCGCCTTCGTGCCGATCAGGGTCGCGAGCACCTTTGCGTCGATCAAGGTTTCGTAAATCATGCACACTCCCAAGATACAATCTTAGCCTATGGCACTGACTTTATATTGGGGCAGCGGCAGTCCGTTCTCCTGGCGTGTATTGCTCGCACTCGAACACAAGCGGCTGCAGTACGATTCGCAACTGCTGCACTTCGACAAGCAGGAGCATCAATCGCCGCAGATGCTGCGCCTGAACCCGCGTGGACGCGTGCCCGTGCTCAAAGACGGGGATTACGTCGTGTTCGAGTCGGTTGCCGTACTTTATTACCTCGACGTCAAATATCCCGAATTCCCGATCTTCGGGCTCACGCCGGAGGAGGCGGGCGTCATAATGAGGGTGATCTGCGAGTTTCAAGCCTATGCCGAACCCGCACTCGCACAAATCACCGAGGCGATTTTCGCAGACCGCGTCGCCCCGCAACTCGATGAGCTCACCGATGCGATGCACATCGTGGCGCGCGAGGCGCGCACGATCGAAGGGCGGCTCAGCAAGGAGCAATGGATCGTCGGGGAGCATTACACTGCGACTGACATGGTGATTTTCCCCTGGATTCAGCTGCTCCGCCGCGCGCTGGACCGGGATGCCGGTGCCGAGCTGCGAGCACGGTTCCTGCCCATGGACCGCAACTATCCGGCGCTCGCGCGCTGGATCGCCCGCATTGAAAACCTGCCCGGCTACGCGCGCACTTTCCCGCCGCATTGGCGGGAAACTTGAGAATTCGGCACGCGCAGGGTTAACCTGGTGTTTTGACCACCGTTTGACCATTGTGAGTAGAACAATATGAGCGAACACGAAGTCCATGTGACATTCGCCGGCAAGATCGTTTTCGTCGGCTTCGGCAGCATCGGTCAGGGCGTCTTGCCACTGATCTTGCGTCACATCGGGACTTCGGCGGACCGCATCACGATCGTCACGGCGGAAGCGAAGGGCCGCGCCGAGGCCGACCATTTCGGCGTGAAATTCGTGCAGGCTGCCCTCACGCCCGGCAATTATCGGCAGATTTTGGAGCCCTTGCTCGCCACGGGCGATTTTCTATTGAACCTCTCGGTCGACGTCTCGAGCGTCGATTTGATTCGCCTCGCGCGGGAGCGCGGTGCGCTGTATCTGGATACCTGCATTGAGCCCTGGGCCGGCGGTTACACCGACGCTAAGGCGAGCGTCGAGGCGCGCAGTAATTATGCCATGCGCCTGACCGCGCTCGCCTTGCGCGCGGGCGCCTCGAATGCGCCGACCGCGGTGCTCACGCATGGCGCAAACCCTGGCTTGGTCTCGCATTTGGTCAAGCAGGGCATGCTCAATATTGCCGCCGACACCGGCGTCGATGCCGGCAGGCCGGGTACCCGTGAGGACTGGGCCAAGCTCGCGCAAACACTCGGCATCAAGGTCATCCACATCGCCGAGCGCGACAGCCAGGTCGCGAACATTCCGAAGGCGGCGAACGAGTTCGTCAATACCTGGTCCGTCGACGGCTTCGTCAGCGAAGGGGCGCAGCCGGCCGAACTCGGCTGGGGTACGCATGAGCGGCATTTTCCGGTCGACGGCGGCCGGCACAGCCAAGGCTCGGGCTGCGCGATTTATTTGAATCGCCCGGGAGCGAGCACGCGCGTACGCACCTGGACGCCCGAAGCCGGTCATTTCCACGGTTTCCTGATCACCCACTCCGAGGCAATTTCACTCGCCGACTACTATACGGTCAGCGAAGCTGGCCGCGTGGTTTATCGGCCGACCGCGCACTATGCCTATCACCCGAGCGATGCGGCCGTGTTGTCGGTGCATGAGTTCGCCGGGCGCAATTGGCATCTACAGGACCGCAAACGCATCATGCTGGACGAGATTACGGGCGGCATCGACGAGTTGGGCGTCCTGCTCGCGGGGCACCAGAAGAATGCCTACTGGTATGGTTCGCAATTGTCGATCGGCGAGGCGCGGGCCCTCGCGCCCTATAACAGCGCCACCAGCCTGCAGGTCACCGTTGCCGCCTTGTCCGGGATGATCTGGGCAATGGAGAATCCGCGCCGCGGCATCGTCGAACCTGACGAGATGGATTTCGAGCGTCCGCTCGCCATTTGCCGCCCGTACCTCGGCAAACTGGTCGGTCGATATACCGATTGGACACCGCTTTATCAGCGGGCCGAACTGTTCGCCGAGGACCTCGATACCACCGATCCCTGGCAGTTCAAGAACGTCCGGGTGGTTTGAGCCCGTAGTGTACCGATACAATCGTGAGCAGGTCTTGGCCGGCCGGTAGCAAGACCGGCACCTCGTCGCCTAGACGTTTGCCCAGCAGGGTTTTGCCCAGTGGCGAGTCCATGCTCACGTAGTCGTCCGCCATGTCAAATTCGTCTGGGCCGACGACCCGGTACCAGCGGACCGTGCCGTTCGCATGTTCTGCCTGCACCCAGGCACCGAAGTAGACACGCTCGGTATCGCGGTGGCCTTCGGTCCGCTGCGGGTCGACGACGATCATGCCGTCCAGCCGTTTGCGCAGGAACCGTACGCGCCGATCGATCTCGTGCAGGCGCTTCTTGCCGTACGTGTATTCGGCGTTCTCGGAGCGATCGCCCTGCGCGGCCGCCTCCGAGACGGCCTGCGTGACGCGCGGCCGCTCCTCTTGCCAGAGTTCCCGCAACTCCTCGCGCAGGCGCTGGGCGCCCTCCGGCGTGATGTACTGGGAGCCCGGTTTGACGGGGGGGCGATATCTGGACAAGTGGCGGCAAACCTTTCTGGGCAGCTTGCGAAGCTGTGACCCATTTCCCAGCTAATTTTGAGCGGATGAGTATTCGTTCACAGCTCGGACCCGCGTGGATTCCTAAGCTGCAAACCCATGAGCCTCAAATATTACACGCACTTTATTGCGCAGCTGAAGGGCACGATCGAATTCAGCGAGTACCGCGGCGTGGTCGAGCTCTTGGGAGACGGGCGCGGCGCGCACAAGGATCAAGAAATCGCCCGGGTCCTCGCCCGCAGCTTCGATCTCGAGGAAAACGACATTCAAGTCCTGCAGTGGGACCAATTGCACTGACGAACCGCCAACCTTATCCCCTCGCGGGCTTTACTTCCCTTCATTCGAAGCCCGCACCTCAGGCCCCAAGATTAATCCTTGGGGCTTTTTTTTGCGGTGATAAACTGTGACCCGGCTCCCACTTCGTGGAGCGGCAGGGAGGGGATTCATGTTGCGTCAATTAGGGTTGTCGGTGGTGCTTCTGGGTGCCGTGCTGAGTTCAGGTTGCGGCTACAACGCGATGCAAGCGCAGGACGAGCAGGTGAAGTCGGCGTGGGCGGAGGTCGTCAATCAATACCAGCGCCGCTCCGATTTGATTCCGAACCTCGTCAAGACGGTGGAAGGCTACGCGACGCAAGAAAAGGACGTGCTGCTCGGCGTTACCGAGGCGCGTTCGCGTGTCGGCTCCATCCAGGCGACGCCGGAATTGCTCAACGATCCCGCGGCCTTCGCCAAGTTTCAGGCCGCTCAGGGCCAGCTCACGGGCGCTTTGTCGCGTTTGATGGTAGTCACCGAAAACTATCCGCAACTCAAGTCCGACCAGAATTTTCGCGAATTCCAGGCGCAGCTCGAGGGCACGGAGAACCGCATCACGGTCGCGCGCAACCGCTACATCCAGGCGGTGCAGACTTACAACACGACAGTCCGTTCTTTTCCCGGCAATCTGACCGCGATGATGTTCGGCTACAAGCCGAAGGAAAATTTCACGGTCGAGAACGAGGCGGCAATCTCCAAGGCGCCGAGCGTCGATTTCGGCTCGCGTAGCACGCCTACGCCGCCACCGGCGTCCGCTCCCGCGACGAATCCCTAGGCCTGCGAACCGCTCACTGTGTTGCGGCGAGTCCGTCTGTTTCTCGCGCTCGGCGCGGCGCTTTGCGCCGCGCAGTCCTGGGCGCAGGTCGCCGTGCCTGCCTTGACCGGTCGGGTCGTTGACCTGACCGGCACCTTGTCGGGCGCGGCGGTTGCGAGCATCGAGAGCAAGCTCGAGGGCCTCGAGACCAAGAAGGGCAGTCAGATCGCGGTACTGATCGTGCCCACGACCGAGCCCGAGGACATCGAGCAATTCGGCATTCGGGTCGCAGATCAATGGAAACTCGGGCGTAAGGGCGTCGACGATGGGGCCATTCTGCTGGTCGCCAAGAACGACCGGCGCGTGCGAATCGAGGTGGGGCGCGGTCTCGAGGGCGCCCTGACCGATGCGACTTCAAGCCGAATCATCAGCGAGACGATCACGCCCCTGTTCAAACAGGGCAATTATGATGGCGGCGTGGAGACCGGAGTCGATCGCATGATCTCGGTCGCCGAAGGCGAGGCGCTGCCGCCGCCCGACCAGAAATGGGAGCATCACGGCTCGATCGGCGACTTCCTGCCCTTGTTCTTGATCGTGGTCGTGGTCGCCAGCGGCGTATTGCGGTCGATCTTCGGCCGCGTCGTGGGGTCGGTCGCCACGGGTGGGCTCGCCGGTGCCTTGGCATGGTTTCTGAGCCACTTGCTCGCGGTAGGCCTGGGCGCGGGCGTGATCGGTTTCGTTTTCGCTCTGATTCTCGGTTCCTCGCGCGGCTGGACGTCGGGCGGCGGGGGCTGGGGCGGCGGCTTCGGCGGTGGGCTCGGCGGTGGTTTCGGCGGCGGCCGTGGTGGTTTCGGTGGCGGCGGTTTCAGCGGCGGCGGCGGCGGTTTCGGCGGCGGCGGCGCATCGGGAGGATGGTGATGGACGCGGGGCGCTTGTTCCGTCATGTGACGGCCACTCATTGGCGTACACGCATGCGGTTCCCGGGGACGACGCTCGATGCCATCGAGCAAGCCGTTGCGGCAGCCGAGCGCACGCATGCGGGGCAGATTCGATTCGCGATCGAGACCTCGCTCGCGCCGCTTCAGGTCATCAATGACTTTCCTGCGCGGGACCGCGCGCTCGAGGTGTTTGGACTGCTCAGGGTCTGGGACACCGAGCATAACAACGGCGTGCTCATCTACGTGAACCTCGCCGATCGCGACGTCGAGATCGTCGCGGATCGCGGTTTGGACCGGCGTGTCAGCACCGCGGAGTGGCAGGGCGTCTGCCGGCTCATGGAGGAGCATTTTCGTGCCGGTCGCTTCGAGGCGGGGTCCCTGGCCGGCGTTGCCGCCGTGGGCACGCTGCTCGCGCGGCACTTTCCGGCGACCGGGGACGGTCACTCCACACGCAATGAATTGCCTGACCGTCCGGCCATGCTTTAGCGGGACGAATTGCGCGACACTTTGCGATGGCGCAACTTGTCTGTAATAGTCCGCCCATGCCAACGATTCGCCCTCGATTCCTTTTCAGCGTCACAGGCGCCGTGCTCGTCGCGTCGGGCTGTTCGCTGTTTCGCAAACCGCCTCCGCCACCGCCGCCGCCCGCACCGGTAGTGGTGGCACCCAAGCCCCAATTGCCGACGCCCACGGCCACCGACCGCTTCACGCTCGACGCGAACACCGGTGAATTGGTCGGGGTCGTGCAAAGGACCTTGGTCGGCAAGGAGGACACCTTGCCGGATATCGCGCGCCGCTTCGACATCGGCTACGAAGAGATGTTGCTTGCCAACCCGGGTGTCGATCCCTGGTTGCCCGGCGTCGGCCGCGAGGTCATCGTACCGACGCAATTCGTGCTGCCAGCGGCGGTTCACGAGGGAGTGGTCGTCAATATTGCGGCAATGCGGATCTTCTATTTCCCGCCTCACAAAAAAGGCGAGCCGCAGGTGGTCTATACGCATCCGATCGGCATCGGCAAAGTCGGCTGGCGGACCCCGGAGGGTACGACGAAGATCGTGGGCCGTCAGAAGGATCCGGTCTGGGTAGTGCCCAAGTCGGTGCGCGACGAACATGCCGAGGACGGCGAAGTGCTGCCGGATAAAGTGCCGGCGGGTCCGAACAATCCGCTCGGAGCCTATATGTTCCGGCTCGGTTGGCCGAGCTACCTGATCCACGGCACCAATAAGCCGTACGGTGTCGGCATGCGCTCGAGCCACGGCTGCATGCGCTTATACCCGGAGGACATTGCCTCGTTCTTCGAACTCATTCCGGTCGGCACCAAGGTGACGGTCGTCAATCAACCGTATCTGTTCGGCTGGCGTGACGGGGTGCTGTATGTGCAGGCCTATGCGGCGCTCGAGGACGACTCGCGTGCCCTAGACAAGAATCGCAAACGACTGCTGAACGAACTGCTGAGTCCGAAGCTGCGGCAGCGAATCGCAGCCCACGACAAGGAGATCGATTGGCAACGCGTTTCTGAGCTCGTCCACAAGCCACGTGGCGTGCCGGTGCCGGTGACGGGCGGCAAACCCGGCGTCGATGCGGTTCTGGCCCAATCTCGGCTCGTCGCCAATACCCTGCCGACGGGTTCCAACTGGGACGGCAAGAGCGAGTTACTCATCGACGAGAAAAGTTTCCGGCAACTGCTTGGGGGCCGTGAGTCGCCACCCCCTGCGGCGACCCCCGTCGTCCAGTCTCCCGCATCGGCTCGGCCGCGATGAATTTCCTGGCAGGACTTCATCGGGCTCGGCGCCCCGGCCGCTTACTGCGCATCGCCGGCGTGCTTGGCCTCATGCTGGTTGCCTGCTGGCCTAGGCCCGCGGAGGCGGTGACGCTGGGCAGCGCCGATGCGGATGATCAGTCGTTTGCCAACGTCGACGAGTTCCGCACGACCCATCTGGAGCTGATCATCGACGTCGATTTTCACAATCGCGAGTTGGATGGCAATGCGGTACTCGAGATGAAGCGCCTTGATCCGAAATCGACGCAGCTCATCCTCGATACGCAAGATCTGAATATTCTGACCGTCAGCGAATTGTCGGCCGATTTCTTCGGGGCGACCGAGAAGACCAAACCCATCTGGGTGACGCGGCCGTTTCGCCTTGGCAAGACCGACCCGAAGCGCGGTACGCCGCTGTTCATCGATCTGTCGCCGTCCAAGGAACCCAAGCTCGTCATCAAAATCGAATATGAGACCACGGCTAAGTCCCGCGCCGTGCGCTGGCGCGTCCCTGAGGGTCCCAAATCCAAGTTGCCACCGTTCGTTTATACGGTGTCGGGCGGCATCGGTGCGCGTAGTTGGATACCGCTGCAAGACACGCCGCAAGTGCGCATGAACTACAAGGCCTTGATTCGCACGTCCGACGATCTGCTGGCTGTGATGGGCGCCGGCAATGATCCCAAAGTGAAGCGCAACGGCAACTACACGTTCGTGATGCCCGAAAAAGTGCCGTCTTACACGCTGGCGCTCGCCGTCGGGCATCTCGAGTTCAGGCCGACCGGGACCCGAACCGGCGTCTATGCGGAACGCACCGTCGTCAAAGAAGCCGCGAAGCGATTCGCGGACGCCGAGCCGATGCTCGAGGCTGCCGAGAAACTCTTGGGCGGGTATCGCTGGCAGCGCTACGACCAACTCGTGATGCCGAACGATTTTGGCGTTGGCGGCAGCGCCTATCCGCATGTCCTGTTCGCGTCACCGACGCTGGTCGCAGCCGCCAAGGGCCCGCTTGCGCCGCTCGCCTACGGGGTCGGCCATTCTTGGGCCGGCGCGCTCGTCGGCAACGAGACCTGGGGCGATCGTTGGCTCAACGAGTCGTTTTCCCGTTTTCTAGAACAACGCATCATGACCGCGGTCTATGGCCCCGCCGCCGCTTCGCTCGAGGCGGTGATGCAGGCGCGGGCCTTGAGCGCGGCGCTCGCCGCCTGCCCGCCGGATCTGCAGGTCTTGGCCGGCAATCCGCAGGGTCCTCTGACCGATGTCGTGTGCGGCGACATCATCGCTGCGAAGGGCAACTTGTTCCTGACGTGGCTGGAGGGGAAGTTTGGGCGCGACCACTTCGACGAATTCCTGCATCGTTACTTCGATCAGTTCGCCGAGACGTCGGTTTCGACCGAGCAATTCACGAACTTTCTGCAGACCAATCTGCTCGATGCGCAACCGGGTATTGCGACGCGCGCCGAGGTCGAAGCCTGGATTTGGGATCCCGGCCTTCCGGCCGATGCGCCGTTGCCGACTTCGGATGCGGTGAGCGCAGTCGACGCGACGCGCGCCGACTGGACCAGCGGCAGGCTGCCTGCCGCCAAGCTCGATACCAAGGCCTGGATCGCGCCGCAATGGGCTTATTTTCTCGATGGCCTGCCGGCGACGCTCGGCAGCGCGAAACTCGCGGAACTCGACAAGACGTTCTCCCTGTCGGCCTCGCCCGATGCGTTGATCGGCGCGGCGTGGTTCCGGGTGGCCATTGCCAATAATTATCAGCCGGCTTATGCCCGGCTCGAGACATATCTGCGTACCGTTGGGCGCGGCGACTATCTCGCGCCGCTGTATGCGGCACTCGTAAAGACGCCGGGCGACTCCGAATTCGCCAAGCGCGTCTACGCACTGTCTCGTCCCGGTTACGACCCTGACGTCGTGCGCAGTCTCGATCTCATCGTGGGTCCGGTGCCGAGCCCGGGCGAGAGCGCCGGAGACAGCCCGTGAGCGAGCCCGCGCACCCGCCCAGCGCTGGGCCCCCCAGCGAGTGGCTCAAAGTGATGCTCGATGAGATTGCGCGCAAGCGCAACGAGGCCGAGCTTGCACGGTCTGAGGAAGCAAGGCGCGAGGAACGGCGGACCTCGCCGGAGGGTGCCGGTTCTTCGCGGACCGACGTGTGATTCCGCTCAAGGACGATCTTCCCTCCGCCAGCAAGCCCGTCGTCACTTTCGCGCTGATCGCGCTTTGCACGCTGGTGTTCTGCTGGCAACAGACCCTGGATGCGGGCGCGGCACGCCGGGCGATCGACGCCCTGGGGGCCATTCCGGCAGTGCTCTTGGGTGACGCGCGCTTGCCCCTCGATCTTCAGTGGCTGCCGCGCTTGCTGACCGTGTTGACCTCGCTGTTCTTGCACGGCGGCTGGATGCACCTGCTGGGCAATTTGCTGTTTCTTTGGGTATATGGCGATAACGTCGAAAATAGCCTGGGCCATCTGCGGTTTCTGTTGTTCTACTTTTTCTGCGGCATCGTCGCCGTGTTTGCGCAATCGCTCGCGAATCCTGCCTCGGCCTATCCGATCATCGGTGCGAGCGGTGCCATCTCGGGCGTGCTCGGCGCTTATCTCTGGCTGTTCCCGCGCGCCAAGGTGTTGACGCTCGTCTTGCTGCCATTCTTCTTCACGACCCTGCGCATTCCGGCGATGTTGCTGTTGCTGCTTTGGTTCGTCGTGCAACTGCTCGGCGATTTCGCGGTACAGGGCGCCGGCGCCGGCGTCGCATTTCGTGCGCACATCGCCGGGTTTCTAACCGGCATGGCGCTGGCAGCGGCCTTGGAGCGATTCGCTCGACCTCTGCGCACGCGCTCTTAAGCGCCGGCACGGTGGTCTGCGCCCGCAGGTGTGTTAGATTAAAGGCGACACGTCGAGGGGAAGCTATTGGCGATGCCGAGTAGCCTGGGTATCCAGGTCCAAGCAGAACGCAACCCAGACCCGGCGATCGCGCGTTTAGGTGTTGCGCGTACCGCGTTCGTCGGCCGAACTTTGCGCGGCCCGCAAGACCAGCCCGTACTCATCCGAAGCTTTACGGAATTTCAGCACGCCTTCGGCGGACTCTGGCAGCCCAGCCTGCTTGGCTACGCCGTCGAGCAGTTCTTCGACAATGGCGGCCGCGAGGCACTGATCGTGCGGGTGGTCAACGGCGCGCGCGCGGCGACCTTGTCTCTGCCGGCAGGCTCCGAGCGCCTGTTACTAGAGGCTGTGCGTCCCGGTACGCGCGAATTTCTGCGCGCTTGCGTCGACTACGACAACATCCCCGACGATCGGCCGGACTGCTTCAATCTGACCGTGCAACGCGTGCGGACCCAGGGGACGGAACGCGTCGACGATCAGGAAATCTTTCGCGCGCTCTCGATCCGCGGCGACGCGCACAATGGCGTCGATACGGCGCTCGCAAGCTCACAACTCGTGCGAGTCAAGGGAGCGCTGCCGCTTGGCCGCCCCGATCGCACACTCGATCCGGCCACGGGCCTCGCGACGGGTTACCAGTTCTCGAATCCGGACGGAGACGACGGCGGTCCTTTGAGTGACTACGATTTGATCGGTTCCGCGGCGGCGGGCACGGGTTTATTTGCCTTGCAGTCTGCGGACCATTTCAATTTTCTCGTGATTCCGCCGCTCGCCCGCGATCGCGACGTGGGCTTCAGCACTTTATTGGTTGCGGCGCGCTTCTGCCGCCGGCGACAGGCTCTGTTGCTCGTCGACCCGCCGCTCGATTGGCACACGGCGGACGATGCAGTGCGCGGGATTCGCGATTGGGGACTCGCCAGCGAGGATGCGTGCATGTACTTCCCGCGCATTCTGGCGCACGACAAGTTGCGGGGCCGATTCGAGACGTTTGCGCCCGGCGGCGCCGTCGCCGGAATGCTCGCGCGCACCGACTCGCTTGCGCCGCAATGGGCGGCCGGGGAGGTAGTGGAACCCGTTTTGCGCCCTGGGCACCGGCCCAGTTGTCTGGTGCCCGAGGACCGCCGCGCCAAGCTGGCCGCATGCGGCGTCAATACGCTCCATGCCGTGCGCGTTCCGGGCCGGCCTTCCCTTGCGCCGCGCACGCTGGCGCGTGGCAATGCCGCCGCCGCCGATTGGAAGTACCTCGCCTCGCGGCGGTTCGCCTTGTGGGTCGCGGCCAGCATCGCGGCCGGTACGCGCTGGATCGCGCCACCCGCGGGACACACGCATGTTGCCGGCATCGTGGCGGCACAAGTCCGGGATTTCCTCGAGGCTTTGCGCGTTGCCGGAAGCTTTGCGGATCGACCCCGCGAGGAAGCCTACTTCGTCATCGCCCGTGAGAATCAGGTCGTGTTCGGACTGGCCGCCGAACGCCTCGGTGACTTTCATGGCTACCGCATTGCACTTGCTCCGGGTCACAGCGAAGTACACCCGGTGACCATCAATCGACTCACCCAGCAAGCGCACAGTCCGGCCGATACCGAATGGGTCAATCGCCTCGCCCAGGAACTGCGTCCCGAGTAGCTTGCGCGCCGATGACGCGTTCGTTTCAAACTGTCGTCTTTTCGCATGGCAAGGAAAGCGGGCCCTGGGGCGCGAAGATCGTGGCCATGGCAGAAGTGGCGCGCGAACTCGGCGTTGCGGTCGAATCGGTCGACTATCAAGGGATCGATGACCCGTTTGCAAGGGTCGAAAAATTATTGCACGTCGGGGCGAGTTTCGCGGCGCCCTTCGTCTTGGTCGGGTCGAGCATGGGCGGACATGTGTCGGCCGCGGTCGCCGCTTCGTTGCGGGCACGGGCGCTGTTCCTGCTCGCACCCGCATTTTATATGCCTGGCTTCGAGGCCCACACGCCGCAGCACGTCGGCTGTCCGGCGACGCTCGTGCACGGCTGGCGCGACGCGGTTGTGCCCGTTGCCAATAGCATCCGTTGGGCGGGTGAGCGTGCCGCCACGCTCCACGTTCTCGACTCGGATCACCGACTCCAAGACCGGATCGGCGAGATCTGTGGCCTATTCAGGCAGTTCCTGCAGGAGCTGGGCTAAGCGCTCAATGTGAGGACGGCGTGGGCTGCGGTTCCGGCAAGATGGACGGATCCGGATCGGGCGTGGTCTGGATATCCGGCGCCGCAGGCGCGCCCGGCGAGCGCGCGCCTGGGGGCCGCGTCACCTGTGCCTGCGCGAGTTCCCGCCAACTCTCCCCAATCTGCTCCCCACATCGTTTTGCCATCGCTTCGAAGCCGGCAGTCATCGCCGCGTTGTAGGCGGTGACGTAGCGTTTGCCCGGGACCGACTTCAGGAATTCTGACAACTGGATCAAGTCGGCGTCCGATAAATCCCGATACCCATAAGCAACATAGCGTCGCAGGGGTTCGCGCAGATTCTGCGCGAGTTCAGCGCGTCCCGCCGGTGTCACGGCCTTGGCGGCGCCCTCGTCGGCCGCGATCGGATCCATGCCCGCACCCACGGCCGTGCCGACCGCGATCGCGCGACCGATTCGCAGGTAAATCTCGACGGCGGACTCAGTCGACTGAGTGGCTTCTTCCAGTTTGGCCGTCAGCTCGTCGCGCTGCGGCGTCGAGGGCACTTTGAGCTGACCCTCCATCACCTTGTCGATATCGGATTCACTCAGGTTCGACAGGGCAACATCTGCGGCAACCATGCGCCGACCCAGGTCGCTGTTCAGAAACGCGAGCGACTTCTTGACGGTTGCCGGATCAAGGTTGTTTGCAAACGCCTGCAGTGCCGGCGGCTCGAAGACCGCGATCTGAAAGCCGCGTTTTGCGGCTGCCGACACGGCATCGAGCTGCCGATCGGATACGCTCGCCTGCGTGTCCACTGCGAACATTTGGCGGATTTTATCCGGCATCGAGCCCAACGAGGCGCGCACTTGTTCGCGCACGGCGGCGGCTTGATACACCTCCGCGGCCGTGTCGATGTCGACGGAGTGCGTTTCCTTCGGAGCATTCGCGGCCTGAACACTGGTCGAGAGCAGCAGTAATAAGGCAAAGCGAATCATGCAGGAACTCCGGATGACGACTGGTACGCGGGGATTGTACACTCATGTTTCAGACCAGCCGTCCTCGCCGAGGTTTCCCATGGGAATGAACGCCTTTTGCCCGATCGCACCCGCTTTGGTGCTCGCGGCGAGTCTGCTCACGGCGTGCTCGTCCGGCCAGTCTGCTGCTCCGACGCCTGCGCCCAAGCCCCCGGAGAAGACCGTTTTCGACCCGCTCGTACAGACCGAGCAGCGGGCACGCGAGCAGCGGGCACGCGACGTACAAGCCACGATCGACGCAAGCGCCGAACGTGCACGCAAGGCTGCGGACGCCCAAGAGCGCGGCGACAGCGCGCCCTGATCCAGGCCTCCCATCATGCTCTTCGATGCGCTCGGCGAGGCCTGGCACTGGCTCGTGCGCAAGGTCTTGAGCTTCTGGGTCAAGGTGACCATCAAGCCGGACGACGCCGCGGCCGAGATAGCGGCCCGCTCGCGCCCGATCTGCTATGTGCTCGAGCGCGAGAGCCTTGCGGATTTGGCGGTTCTCAACGACACCTGCGGCCGGCTGCGCTTGCCGCGACCTTCGCGTCGCCTGCTCATGGCGGGCAAGCGCGCCGATCGCGCTTATTTTGAACTCGACCGGCGCCGCGGCTTGTTCGCGCGGCGAACGGCTCGGCGGCCGCCGCGATTTCTAGGCGGACTGGTCGCGGCTGCGACCCGCGACCCCGAATTCGACGTGGATCTCGTGCCGGTGTCGGTCTTCTGGGGCAGAGCCGCGAATAAGGAGGCGAGCTGGTGGCGCCTGTTGTTCACCGAAAACTGGGTGCTGGTCGGGCGCTTCCGGCGCGCCTTGACGGTCGTCGTCAATGGACGCAACACCTTGCTGAACTTCGGCGAGCCTTTGAGTCTGCGCGCGGCGCTCCAGGACGGTGCCGGTGAGCCTCGCAATGTGCGGCGCATCGCTCGGCTGCTGCGCACGACGCTGCGCGCGCAGCGCGCCTCCACCATCGGGCCGGATCTTTCGCACCGGCGCACGATTGTAGCCCAGGTTCTGAAGACTCATGCCGTTCGTCGGGCGGTTCGTCTCGAGTGCGCGGCACACGGCGAACCGCGCCGCGCCGTGTTGCTGACTGCGAAACGCTACGCCGACGAAATCGCCGCGAACTATTCGCAAGCGTTCGTGACATTCATGTCGATCGCTCTCGGACGGCTTTGGAACCAGCTCTACGATGGCGTCGAGGTCGAGAACGTCGATCAGTTGCAGGAGGTCGGAGACGGAGCGGAAATTATTTACGTCCCCTGCCACCGCAGCCATATGGACTACCTGCTGTTGTCCTATGTGATTTATCACAAGGGATTTGCGATTCCCCACGTGGCGGCGGGCATCAATCTCAACATGCCTGTGATCGGCCGATTCCTGCGCAAGGGCGGCGCCTTTTTCATTCGCCGCTCGTTCAAGGGCAATGCGCTGTACGCAAAGGTCTTCAAGAAGTATCTCGGCGTCATGATGGCGCGCGGCCATCCGCTCGAATACTTCGTCGAGGGCGGCCGCAGCCGCACGGGCCGTTTGTTGGCGCCGCGCACCGGCATGCTGTCCATGACGGTGCGCAGCTATCTGCGCGATCCCGAAAGACGCGTCGTGTTTCTGCCGGTTTATTTCGGCTATGAGCGCATCGTCGAGGGTCGCACCTATATCGGCGAGTTATCCGGGCAGCCGAAGGAAAGGGAGAGTGTGCTCGGGCTCTTGAGGGCGCTGCCGGCGCTGCGCCGCCGGTTTGGCAAAGTCCACGTGAATCTGGGTGCTCCGATCGCTCTCGATGCGCTCTTGGAGCGCCACGCGCCGCACTGGCGCGAGTCCGTGGCTGCGGATACGGCCGCTCTAGACGAAGACGAGGCGAAGTTACCGTGGGTCAAACCCGCGATCGACGACCTGGCGCACCGGATTGTCACGGGCATCAACGCGGCTGCGGCCGTGACGCCGATCAATCTCGTCGCGATGGCGATCCTCGCCGCGCCGCGCCAGGCATTGCCCGAAGCGGATTTGACCGCCCAGCTGGATTTGTATGCGGCGCTCCTGCGCGATGCGCGCTATTCGCCGCTCGTCACCGTGACCACGCAGAGCGGCACGGAGATGATCCGCTATACGGAAGCTCTCGGTTTGCTGGAGCGGCAGGAGCAGGCGCTCGGCGACATCCTGCGTATGAACACCGAGAACGCTGTGCTGGCGACTTATTATCGCAACAACATCCTGCATCTGTTCGCGCTGCCCTCCTTGCTGGCGTGTTGCTTCGCGAGCAATGCCAGCATGCGCACGATCGACATCCAGCGTTTGGTCTGGCGCGTCTATCCCTACATCTCCGCCGAGTTGTTCCTGCGCTGGAGCGAAGCGCAGATCCCGGCTGTCATGGACGCGCTGCTCGACAGCTTCGCGCGCTTGCGTCTCTTGACCGCTAATGTCGATCGCAGCGAATGGCGCCGGCCGCCGGCCACATCCGTCGATTCGCTGCGGCTCTCGCTGCTCGCGGCCGCAACCATTCAGACCATCGAGCGCTACTATCTCGTCATTGCGCTGCTGTTACAGGCGGGCAGCGATGCGATTGCCCAGGAGGCGCTCGAGCAGCGCTGCTATCTGATGGCGCAGCGGATGTCTTTGTTATACGGGCTCAACTCGCCGGAATTCTTCGACAAGAGTTTGTTCCGCAACTTCATCGATCTGTTGCGCACTCGCGGCGTCATCCAGGATTCGGCGGACGGAAAACTGCAGTTCGGCGAGCTCTTGCTGGGTGTTGCGGACGACGCGCGTTTGGTGTTGTCGGAGCAAATTCGCCACAGCATCCTGCAGGTGACTTTGGGCTGAGCGGGATGCGCGCAATGCGGCTCAGTCCCAGGAGCCGCTTTGCCGCTGTCGCTTCGCGCTGCCGCGCTTTTTCTTCGAGTCGATGCGGCGCTCTTTCGAGGCGCGCGTCGGTTTGGTCTTCTTGCGTATCTTGGGCACGATCAAGGCGGCGCGGATCAGCGCCTCGAGGCGGCCGAGCGCTTCGCGGCGGTTCTGGTCCTGGCTGCGCTCGCTGCGCGCCGTTATCAGGATGCTGCCGTCATCATTGAGCCGTTGGCCCGCGAGCCGCCTCAGGCGGTGCTTGACCGGCGGCGGCAGGCTGAGATTCGCGGGCAACAGAAAGCGCAGTTGCACCGCGCTCGACACTTTGTTGACGTTCTGTCCGCCCGGACCGGATGCGCGAATGAATTTCCACTCGAAATCCTCGTCGGGAACGACCAGCGTTTCGCTGATGATGAGCGGCACCGTCGGCGGTCTCAGTCGCGCTCGAACGCGTTGCTGCGCACGACGATCTCGCGCTGCGCCACCGGCATCGTCAATCCATGCTGCTTGAACAGGCGCCAGATCGCGCGGTTCACTTCCGAGCGGACGTTATTGACGCCCTCCTGCGGATCCGAAATCCAGAAGCGCAGTTCCAGTTCTATGCCGCTATCGCTGAAATGCATGAGGCGCGAGGCCGGAGGCGGCTCGCGCAGAACGCGCTGCTGACCCTCGCATGCCTGCAGCAGCATGGTGAGCGCCAATTCCGGATCGTCGTGATAGCTGATGCGGATCGGAAGTTTGAGCCGGATGCGCG
>Ga0209208_10001125_pt1 | contig 37243 bp, 28 predicted proteins | sample S1TSphfallax_3_FD_187694 | JGI IMG/M metagenome (GOLD analysis project Ga0209208, IMG submission 187694) | Host-associated microbial communities from peat moss isolated from Minnesota, USA - S1T2_Fd - Sphagnum fallax MG (SPAdes) (version 2) | ecosystem: Host-associated > Plants > Peat moss >...
CAAATATAAGGTCAGGTAACTTCCTGGATTCGAAGACTTGCCTGGCCTTTGTAACCATATCAATGCTAGAAATTAAGCAGCAGGTATGGAGCTTGTATCTGAATGTGTCAATTTTGTACCTTGAGTGTAATGCATTGTACAGTACAGTAGGGACTGGCTGGATTTGTTCTGTGCTGATGCAACAAGCTGGTGATGAAGTATGCAGCCTTGCTCTTTTCTAGCAATCAGATTGGCCAAGATTTATGGAGCCTTCAGTCCTGTTCATTTCCTCTCATGGAGAAGGCCAGCAATTTTGGGTGTGTGCCTTTTTATGAGCCATGCATATATAGCAACCATAGTACAAAGTGATTGTAGAAATACAGAGCCAAGTGTGAGTGTACACAATGACAGACAACAACAATGACCCTGGGCAAAAGTGGAGGGGCTGCTCTACAGACTGTGAGCACAGCTCATAGATACCTGTGTTTTACCTGCTAGGGTAAATGACATTATGTCACCAGATGAGATATGTTCCAGATCAACAATCCCTGAGATGGTAGAACACTTGGAATCCCCAACTTGGGATGAGTACGTAGGTTTCTTAGCCTTTGGGCTTACACAATCACCCTACCACCGAGTAGCAGCTTGGGATCTTCACAAGGTTGTATTGGTTGATTAGTAGTTGTATGTTTTCCAACAGTAGGCTTGCATTCAGGTTCAACAATGTTTGCCTGCAGTAAGTCTAGCAAGAGATGTCTGGTCCTATTCAAATTCTGGAGATGGTGAATAGAAGCTACATGCTATGTGTGTGGTGCTGTCCCCTACGTTTGGTAATGCAGTCATTACAGTCAGATCCAATGGTACATTGCACAAGACAGCTGCACCAACTGGATGTCCTCCCACCAGTCTTGTCAAGTCCAGTGTATTGTTTCCACTCTCGACCAAAAGAGAAAGCAATAACTGTTGATACTCTTGTTGCAAGTAAGAGAATTGAAAGAGAGCAATGGTTCACATTCTGTGGCTGCTGCTTATGGGGGAAAAGAGAAGTATACTCATCAGACGCTTCAGGAGATGTGTTTGGAGGAGGAGAAAGGAGCTGGAGATGGCACTGAAACATCATCCTCTGCAGCAGAAGGTGAGGGGGAAGATGGAAAGTTCCTTTGCAGGGGGCGGCAGATCTATCAAATGGGTGGTCTTGCTACTTTTTGGTGCCATCCTTACCAAGTCCAGACAAATATCTTGAAGATCACATCTCACTTGGGAGAACTCTGAATGTCATTAGTTCCTTCTGCCATGTGTCACGATTTCACCTCTTCATTGTGCAGTGTTTTAGAGAATTGTGGCTTGCAGTTATTGCATTAATTTCTGGAAAAGATTCTATCATTTTTCTCCCCTTGGGTGCTCCACTTCACCCATGCAAAGCTGTCTTCCACTGCTTCCTGCATCTGCATGATCTCTTTTCGTTTCTATGTAGGCTTGCAGTGAGAGGGAAGGATTGTTGAAATGGGTTCCCTTTTTTCTATGACTGCTTGACATTGCAATGATGAACTTCCCCAGGACATTTTCCTGTTGGTTCATGATGGCTTACATGCTTTGTAGCTTCTCCACAAAGTGGATACATGACCGCAGATGTCCTAGATATTACTGTTTCTGAGCATGATAATAATTCCACTGGAACTTGGAATTCAAAGGTTTGCATATCTGAGATGACTAGTCACCCAGAGAAAATGAGTTATGATCAAAGCATGACAACTGAGTGTAACATTAATAGAACATGATAAAGTGGCCATGACCTTCAGCTTGATGCCTACACAAATGTCGTTATATATTTAGTCAAAATACCGCATGACAGTCTGCATCTATTTCAACCAATTCCCCCCACAGTGTGTTGAGTCATCCTTTGATGCTTTGTATTTTTCTCAAATCAATTCGTCAGGTTCAATCCACCAATCCCTCTGACATTATTTGCTCATTGCTATCAGACTATAGTATACAATCATGGGAATTTACCATTTTGCCACACCCAATCTGAGAACACATGTTTGGTCATTTTTGACATGTTAACTGACAGCCATTTATTTCCAGGAAGCATAAAGAGTGGCATGTCAAGGTGAAGCTCTGGAGCAGGAGAAGAGAGAAATGGGCTGGAATTACAGCATCAATTAGCAATTGGGTATCTGTGCAAGAAAACGTTGCAAAAGGATGCGAATCCTTTCCAGAAAGATGGGTTTACAGTGTTGTGGTGGCAGCAGCTTGCCAGAGGTGTTGATTTTACTCTTGATAAGCTCAGCTGGAAGTTCACAGAGCTGAGTGAGCAGCTCTCAGATGTAAGCAATCCTTGCATACATCTCAATTCATGTTGTGGCCCAGAAGCTCCTGCATGTTGCATAATTATTTTCACTCCTCCATCCAAAGTAGGTATGAGATGCCTTGTAAGGAGGATGTTGTATTCTTGGATTTAGATGGTTTTCCATTTACACTAAAAAAACTTAGCTTCACAGATCAAATACAAGTGTACATCGTGTTAGACGTTAAACGCCATGGAGTGAATGCTACCTGGCTAATAGCCAAATTTGGCTAAATCTTCCAAGGTATGATCACCATTTTTTCTCTCTTCTTATGTATGGATGATCACCACTTAAGGTGAATAACAAAATTCCCAAAAGAATCATTGCATGGTTTGGTCTTCGAAAAATGAAGACATATTTCTTTTCCTTCTCATAACTTGCTAATGCATGGGGTTTATGTGGTCCTAACTAGTGTTGGTCTCATACATAGGGTTTGCCCGGGTATGAATTCCAACACATGCACAATGGTAGGTTGAACCCTTACCCTCCCAATTGAGCCATACCTGGCACATGCCGTAGTTCTTTGACAAGCTACCAATATAGATATCTATACCCAAAGCTTCCTGCTTGAGAGTGAATTCAATTCATACTTCGGCTACAACTTTTACCTATGTTCTAGTGTGTATAGGGTTTTAGAGTTTAGGGTTTAAAGGTTTTATGTTTAGTAATGCATGTGTTGTGGGGGAGGATTCAAAAATTGTCATCAATGTTTTGCTCAGAGCTCATGATACAATTCCACTTATCAAAGTAAGTAGTTTTTACCGTCAATTCCTCTATTTCTTATTTGTTGTTGCATGTTAATTTGTATTTTGTCTTTATACCTACCTATTGGTCTATCTTCCTTGGCCAAGACTCTTAGAATTGTTATCTTATGTTGTAGTAATAAGAAGTATATGGCTTTTAAGGTACATATTGAGCCTACCTAAGGTGCATATCTTAGACTAGCTCATATCTAATTCTTGAACATTCATGCTCGTACCAAACATCCCTACAAACGTCTAAGATATTTTTGAGATCAACATGATATATAGAAGTGAAATCAATACCAATACCTATACAATATGTATAGAATGGAAAAATCCCAATACACGAACTAGATTGATATGTTGAAATGGGCATACATGTCCAACATTGTTCCCAAGCTTTCTTATCCTAATACCAAATGTGGTGCAAAGAATACGTTGAACTAAATATGACCTAGGCATTAACCAATGATTTTTTTCATGGAAAATTTGGAAAATATTTCAAAAAACATGCTTTTAAAGTGTGAAATGTGTTTAGAAGGAAAACAACTCCACTTGCAAGAAACCAAAAAAATAGGGGAAAATTTTGTCATTTACATGATAACCCTCATTTGTGCATGCATTTATGGGATCCGATTATGAGGCTATATGTGAAGGACTATGGTGGACCTCCATAAAGGATATTTTCAAGATCTCTTGAAAGTATATTCCAAACTATGAAAATAATGAATACAGGGGGAAAAAATGAATTTTACATTGATTTGATTCATTCGATTAGTGGTGCCACCTTAGTATTATTTAGTTTAGATGTGTATATTGAATGGATATAAGATAAATAGTATCAATTAATGTGTAACAATTATTTCCATAAATGGTATTTTCAAGATCTCTTGAAAGTTGTTGCAAACTATGAAAATAAGGAATAGGGGAGAAAAAAATGAATTTTACATTGGTTTGATTCATTCAATTAGTGGTGCCACCTTAGTATTATTTAGTTTAGATGTGTATATTGAATGGATATAAGATAAATAGTATCAATTAATGTGTAACAATTATTTATCTTCATGGAAATAAAGCCATGTCTATGTTAAACCTCCATAGATCCCATCTCAAAGCAATTAAAGGAGCACTTGCATAATTATATGAGGACAACCACGTCATGTATTTGAAATTCTGTATATGTATGTGTATACATGTTTCAAGTTAATTGACCATCACATAGCTCAATTTAAGTAGCTAATTCAACATGCCATGAATTTTTTACAACTTAGGAAAAGCAAACCATTCAAGTTGGAAGTTGGCATAGTTGTATCAACCATAATGTCCACAAATGTCTTGTGGCATTGGGTAATATTGTAATACTTTTACAAGTTTGGCAATAATTATGTTGGAAGTTTCATAGTTTTTCAAAAGTATCCATTTGAAATGTTGAAAATTAAAGAAATTACAAATGAGGGATTTGTAAAAAAAATTGTCTCATTATGTTAAAGGTTTAGAATATAGGGAACCTACCAAAGAAGCTGCCAATATTTATTGTCAAAAATTTGTAATTATTTTGTTTAATGCCAAAGTGAATCCTTACAAGCCTACCCTCGAGGGGGAAAAAAAAACCACCCCTATTGCATTTTCAACCATCTTTTTTGGTTGCACACAATTTCTATTCCTTGTCACCATTTTCCGCATGAACTATTGTAGCCAAGGGTCAATTTCCACATTCACAAAATGAAAAATTGAAGAAAAATGAATTCTTTTAAAATTTTGATAATTATTTTTTAATGATCTATTATGATATTGTCATATGAGTGATGAAATTATTTGTAATGTAACTTGTGATGATTATGATGATTATAAACATGTCAACTTCATATTTTTCAAATAAATTCACTTCACTATTTTGAGGAATATTTAATAACAAAATTGGCCTAAGGATAAGGCAATACCCCTTGCTACGAGAACTAGTTTTCTAAGGGATGTCTTGAGCCCCCAAGGTAATCTCTATGTATTTCCTTAATTTGTTTTTAAGTATTTCATAATTTAAGTAGGCCTTTAGGTGTCTCTTTGCATAGTCCTTAGGTAGTGCTTAGGTAGCCCCCTAGGTAATCCCAAAGTAATCCTTAAATAATTGTTAACTTAGAAAATCCTTAATTAACCCCTTAGATGAGTTTTTTGTAATCCCCTTAATCTTTTTTAAATATCCAATAGCATTGGTAAGTTTATAGGTAACATAAGCAAAACACAAAAAAACAAAACAAAATTCAAATCATTTAGGTTAAGGAGGAAATTTGAGTTTCCTTCCTTGTTTTTTTCCTTTAGCACAATCCCATCTTTCATTTTGATTGACGTTTTCAATTTCCCTTAAAACTTAAGACTCTACTCGTAGTATTTTTGTGGATAACTTTAAATTTTATTGTTTTTATGAAATTGACAACTCCATGCCTTTATTTCATGATTCAAATTTTAAGTATTCAATTTTTTTGGTGACCAATTTTAAGGACATCATTATAGAGTGCTGAATAGGCTTGTGTGTAAGTGTGTAGAAAAAATGTTATGACCAATGAAATTTGTTGGATTTGTTGGTTCAAGTTTTTAAAAAAATTACCTTGACTAATTTATATTTAATATATAATAGGATTTGTTAAGTTTGTGAGAATTTAAAGGACCAATGGAAATGTTAAAAAAGGATTATAATTTCAATGTTCACAATAATAGGGTTTTCAAGCTAGATATGCATCACAAATTACAAGCTTACAAACTGTCAATAGTTGGGGTTGTATATATATATATATAAGTTTTAGAGAGATTTCATCCAATTTTTAATGCCAAGTAAGACCCTTTGTACTCTTCAAGTAATTTTATCAAATTCTTGATGCTCATGTAAGGCCCTTTCTTGTAAAGCCCCGTCTTTCATGGTATCTAGTTCATGATTCCTAAGTAAGGGCCATTTATAATTAATAAAAAAAGGGATTATTGCCTGAATAAGACGCCATTTTTTGTTGAAATAATTTCATCCATCCAATTCATCCAATCTGAATCCAAAATTTTCTAGTGCCTGCATAAGGTCCCTTTTCTGGTGAAAGGAAATTTATACAACAAAAAGCTCTTGATGCCAGGGTAAGGCCTGTTTTTGGTCAAATGAAAATTCATCCAAAAAATAATTTATGAGAGGGTAAGGTCCCTTTTCAGTCAAAGGAAATTTCATCCAAAAACTTCTTGATGCCTGGGTAAGGCCCTTTTTTGGGTCAAGTGAAAATGCATCCAAAAACTTCTTGATGCCTGGGAAAGGTTCCTTTTTGGTCAATGGAATTTCATCCAAAAACTTCTTGATGCCTGGTAAAGGTCCTTTTTGGTCAACGGAATTTCATCCAAAATTTCCTTGATGCCTGGATGAGACCCTTGGACTAGGTTTTCCGGGTAGGTAGGGGGCTAGGGGGTGGAGTAGGGGTGGGTCAGGTCATTTAGGTCCAAAGTATATTTAAATTTTTTTGATGGTGGCCCTCCGGAGAGACTTAGAGTATCTCCAATGGCGCTCCAAAAACATTTTTCATATCCAAGTTTAGTTATTTAGGGTTTAGGGTTTTACTTCGTTTCCAACCCCCTCCTAAAATTTAAAACTAGGACTAGGACTTACAGATAGGTGAGAGACTACTAACAGCAACCCACCTGGACCAATCAAACTATCTAGTCAATCAACAGCAGGTGTTATGCTTTGCTGTGCTGTCCCTGTTCCCGTCTCCTCAACTCAAAAGAGTACAAAAATGCTGGGCCAAAATCATTTTGTTGAGCCAAACTGACATGTTTTGACTTTTCTTCTTTGTATTTTTCCATTTGCAAGGTCCCATGCTGAGCATCAGCATCCCTCTAACGTGGCCCCTAATTTTTGTCTTAAATCAGAGTTTTGTTTGTTTGCCTTCCTCAAGCATTTTAGAGCAGTTGCTCCAACGGGTGCTCACTATGGGACCCGGCAAAAGTTTTTCTCACATCCAAGTTTAATTCTCTACTTTTTTCCAACCCCACCCATAAAACTCAAACTGAGATTCCGAATAGGTGAGAGACTACTAATAGCAAACCACTTAGACCAAACAAGGACTGCTTGCACAATCCCTCTTTTCCAACCCCACCCATCAAACTCAAACTCAGTTTCCGAATAGGTGAGAGATTACTAATAGCAAACCACTTAGACCAAACAGACTGGTTGGGCAATCCCTTTTTTCCAACACCACCCATAAAACTCAAACTGGGATTCCGAGTAGGTGAGAGACTACTAATAGCAAACCACTTAGACCAAACAGACTGGTTGGGCAAATCCGAAACAGGGAGTGGGTTGGTAGTCAGATCCTACTTATTACTCTCCTCATAGCAGCAGTCAGATCCTATTTATTACGCTCTACTGAGCATTTTATGAAGATCATCATTTTGTGGGAAAATTCTGGGCCAAAAGCCCATTTCGCTGAGCCAGAACGGCAATGTTTTGACTTTTCTTCATCCAATTTTATTTTGCTGGGCCACATACTAAGCACCGTCGGAGCTGCTCTTAGGGTTTTGCTCTTCGAGGAGGTCTTGCTTTCAGCAAGTACTATACTACTGCGGCTCTCTGCAAGGCCTTCACTTTCTACCGCTCTGTGTCTTTCTTTCTTTCTTCGCTAATTGTTTTCTGCAAGTCTACTCCTGAATTGCATGTATCTTCCTCCTCCTCCTCCTCCTCCCGTGATGCACATCAAGTCTGAAATGTAAACATACCTTGTTGTTCTGTACACAAGTTTGTTTTGAGGATTTGAGGTGGTTAAGATTTTGCAATCTGGTTGTGCAATTTCGTTTTGTCTCTTCTCCTTTTCAGCTTGTTGATTTGTGGGTCTATGTCTGCAAACGTCTTCTTTTTCAAGTGCAGACTTCAGACTTGAAAAGGCACCAGAAGGTGCAGCATATTTACATCATTCGCAAGCTTGTGTGCAAGGAGACTGTAACAATAATCTGCCTGTGGTGGCAGCAGGTTCCAAGCCCTGAAGCAACAGTTTGAAGTCCAGGTTTTCCCTTCACTGAAATCAAGCGTATCTTGTTCCCTGGAGAGAATCATTATCTGCAAAGAAGGTGCAATAGATGTGGGTACATTCGTGGAAATTGATTTCGGCATCAACTAGCGCAGCAGCAGTTTGGTGATCTCGTCTTCAAGTTTCTCGGGTCATTTTGACAGTAGAAGCGGATGTAGAGGAGCAGAGAACGTGCTTGAATGCTTGCGTCCTGCCGTCTTATGACCAATCCTTTCAGGTGCAAATGGTCTGTTAAGGGAGCGATTCCTTAGTCAAGAGCATACAACAAATCAACCACTGCTGCAGACTCTTTTTTTTTTTTGCTGCCGGAACTTTTTCTATGGAGACAAGGTCGTTAGTAGGAAACGATCGCATGGACACAAAGTCGTTGTCTCTCTCAGGAGCAAGTGAGAGAAAGGGTCACAAAAGAAAGCTGGCTGACACTTCTTTAGGGTTATCAGCAGCTGAGGGTTCAAACAATTCTCTTACCCTGGATGTTAGAGCACAGGTTGATATCTTGAAGAGCTGCATTTCTTGGAAAGAAACTGATCGTGTTGCTGCACGTGGTGCTGCACATGCTCTAGCAGAGCTTGCCAAACATGGTGAGATTCTGTCTTTTCGGATTCTTTGTATTTTCTGTTCCCATTTTCTGCTGTCTGTTTATCAAATTGTTGATCCTTTTTGGTCCATTGCTGTTGGGTTTTCTTCAATGATGGTGATGAGGCCTTCCTGAACTTTGATCAGTTTGTGTACCAACTAGGTATACCAAGTATTAGGGTTCCACTAATTCTCCTCTGTGGTCGAACTTCTTGCGTGTGGGGACTTAAACTGGAACATCCTGATTGCTCTGCAGAAGAGCATGTTCAAACCATAGTTGATGAAGGAGCAGTGGATGCACTCGTACCTCACCTTCATGCACCTGTTGTAGAGGAGGGTGAAGGCCCTATTGCTTGTGAACATGAGGTTGAAAAAGATGCAGCTTTTGCACTGGGACTGCTGGCAGTCAAGGTCAGCAATGTCTTTCATAGAATCTGGCCTGGCAGCAGTAGAGAGCTCAGTTTCATTAACGATTTCTTGGAATAAAATTAAAGCTTGTGTTTTCACCTTTGTTGCAGTCTTCGCCACTTTTCTGTGGGGTCAGAGTTGTAGTTCTTGGACTAACCAATTTTGAAGGTTATCACCTTTATTCATTCTTTCCTTTTGTTGGTACAGACCACATCGAATCTTCTTCCACAAGGAGAAGGTGCCTTGCAATGTTAGGCTGAACAGGTATTAACAGTTCATATGTTTGTCTCCTACAGCCAGAACATCAGCGAATGATTGCAGATGCTGGAGCCCTTCCATTTCTTGTGGGACTGTTATGGAGACAGGGCAGTAGCTCTAACCATCGGATTGCAAATGGTGTGGTGCGTCGAGCAGCAGATGCTATAACAAATCTTGCACATGAGAATGCACATATCAAAACTCGTGTGAGGTACAGAACATTTTTAAATTTCCTTGTCAGACACATGAACCTGCATATATACTTTTGTAGGCATGTTTATTATTGGAAAAGCCATGCTGATGCATTGATTGCAGGATTGAAGGAGGTATCCCACCATTGGTGGCACTTTTGGAATCAACTGACTGCAAGGTCCAACGGGCAGCAGCTGGTGCATTGCGGACATTGGCTTTCAAGAATGAGGCTAACAAAAATCAGGTTTGGTCACAACTTTGGTTTGGTTGGTGATGGGGTCTGGTTAAGCAGTTCACCTTAGGGGTCTGACCAAGCACCTCAGATTAGAGGATAACCTCTCCAATGATGTAGATTTGACGGTATTTGTTTGCTTCCTTTATCATGGGAGCCTTGGTTGTAAAAGCATGTTACACTTTGGTTCTATGTGTTTGAAGCATGCCTTGTTCTTCAGAGTTGTACTAAGATAAGAGGAGGGGGTATGGATTGCAACTAAATAATTGAAAGTGATTACATACATCACTTGTGTCTGTAGATTGTGGAGGAGAATGCTCTGCCTACTTTAATTTTCATGCTACGATCAGAAGATGCTGGAATCCACTATGAAGCGGTATGTGAGTGATGCTTTGCTATGTGATGTGGTTGCATGTAGATGTTGCATTTCTTTTGTCTGTTGTGTTGTGTATTCTGGGTATGACAGGAGTGCATTGTCTTCCTTGTTCTATTTGCAATGATGGTAGTGTGTACATTTATATTCTATACAATGAGAGTACTATTTGAGAGCCTGTTAAGATGATATTCTCTGGCCTCTCTGACTGTCTTCCTGATTCTGCCGAGCATTTGGGTTCTTATCTGGCAGGTTGGGGTGATTGGCAATCTGGTCCATTCTTCAGTCAACATTAAGAAAGAAGTTCTTTCAGCAGGAGCACTTCAGCCTGTCATTGGCCTTCTAAGGTGCTTAATGATACACCTTTTTGAGTTCTGCATCAATCTAATTAGACATACATTACAACTGATGTCTACTTCCTTTTATAAGTGTTAGAGGCTTGTTTCCGATGCACATACCATTATGCTCACAGTAATTAAGCTTATTGCAGCTTGAATGAGGATACTGTTGGATTTCTTTTAATTAGCTATGTCTCTATGAGTGCCAGCCAACATCATGACTGAGTCTTCCCATTGCTTCTGGAAATGCAGAAGAAATTCAGGATACAGATTGTGTACAATGTTTGCCCCAGAATTAGGCAGATTAGTATGCTTCCCATCATCAGTGGCTGATGAAGTCAATAGCAAGTCATAGCAGTTAGTGACACCTAGTCATGGTGAAGGTAATGGTCTGATACTTCATGATGACACTCATAAGGTTATGACTGCACTCATTCTTGTTTTGTTATTTTGGGTTTTCCCCTGCAATCTCATAGATATGTCTTCCAGTGTCCACAAGGAATAACTATGTGCAACTAGTAAATGGTCTATCTGCGTACTCTAGTGTTGGTATAGGATTTGTTCTTTTGTTGATCTCTGAGTCCATCATAGGTGATATGGTTACTTGGGAGAAGCTTCACAAAGGTAGGCTTGGTTGAGTTGTTGCATTATATTTTCCCGTTGTTTATGTGTTCTTCTGTTGTCAGCTCAAGGTGCCCGGAAAGTCAAAGGGAGGCTGCTCTCTTGTTGGGCCAGTTTGCCACAACAGATCCTGAATGCAAGGTGTGAATCATGTGCCTCTTGCATCATGTTACATATTCTGAGTCCCAGTTCAAATAGAAGTCTACATAGAAACAGGTGATGCTAGATAGCAGTGAAGAGCCGATCAAGAGTTAAAACCTCAACCAGAGTTCCAAAAGCTAGTTTTGGTTTCTTGCATTTAAGGATATGGTGTGTACTTTCAGGTTCACATTGTCCAACGTGGGGCGGTTCGACCTCTGATAAGGATGCTCGAAGCTTCAGATCCTCAACTTCGTGAAATGGCAGCATTTGCTTTGGGTCGTCTAGCTCAGGTTCTGATAGCTGTAGCCCTGGTTTTTGCACTGACTGAGAATCTAGTGTTTCTGAGTCTGCAAACTGCTGAAATTGTAACACTTGTTCTTATAGTCCTCACAGAACACACATAATCAAGCTGGAATTGTCCACGATGGTGGGCTGAGGCCCTTGCTTGAACTTCTGGATTCGAAGAATGGATCTTTGCAGCATAATGCAGCTTTTGCTCTGTATGGCTTGGCTGATAATGAGGTGAGAACTGGACTTACATGTGTTAGGGCTACCTAGGTATTTTTAGTCACAGGATGTACTTGCTTCACCAAAAAAATTCATTCGAGTAGCTGTATATGAGCAGTTTGGACATGTACATGAAGAGGTGATATATTTACACATGATTACTTGGACATGCTCATGCTTACAGTCATTTATGGTTGAACTAGTGGTGGTGTTATTTCACTGAGTCTTTCATACTTGTGTTTTGCAGGACAATGTGTCCGATATAGTCAAGGAAGGTGGTGTTCAAAGGCTCTTTGATGGTGAACTTATTGTGCAGGTAGTTTTGTGGTGCTTACCTGCCTGTGTCTACAAGAACCATGTATAGAACCTTCTAGCTTTTGTTTTGGGTTTTTAGGAAGTGGGGTTGTATGTATATATTTTCTTAGGGCTGTGGTGTTCCTAGGACTATGATGTATGTGTATATCCAAGAAGATCGGTTTATTCCTGAGAGTCATTCAGTTGGTGGATTGCTTAGCCTTGTTGTGATATATTCTAGAATGGCAGAAAAAATTGGTAAATATTGAGTATCAACATTGAATTTACCCAGTTGTGATTTAATTCTGTCATCTGGTGCAGGCATCTAAGGACTGTGTACAGAAAACTTTGAAGAGATTGGAAGAAAAGATTCATGGAAGGGTAAGCAAATGTTTTGAGTTTTTTGGGTGTTCAGATTAAGATACCTGTAGCAAGATTTGTAGAGAGGGGAGTGCAGACATTGATTCTCCCTGAGTTGCACTGGTTCTGTTTCAGGTACTAAAGCATCTGCTTTACCTCATGCGTTTAGCAGACAAAGTTGTCCAGAGAAGGGTTGCCATAACACTTGCACACCTATGTGCTGCTGATGACCAGCGCATCATTTTTATTGAGAACAATGGCAAGTGCTCAATTTTGTACGAGTGAATTCCATTGCTGCTGCTGTAAATACAGTAGAGAAAAGCATCATCTATTGCATGTCTATACAGTGCTGTCTCTTACAAAGACTTGTGTTGTCATTACAGGAATGGAGGTGCTGTTGGAAATGCTAACTTCATTCACAAACCCCAAACAGCAATGTGATGGTGCCCTTGCATTATGCACATTGGCTAAGAAAGCCACAGCACTCTCACCTATTGATGTGGCCCCTCTACCACCAACACCACAGGTTTGTGACTTGGTTTCTTTCCATATTTCATTTTCCAATTTCCCATTTTGATTTTCTAGTTAACTCTGGTAATGACTGGCATCTAGTTCTAATGTAGCAACAAGATGGCAACCCAAGCCACAATGTTTCTTCTCTGTCTGGGAACCAAAATGTGCTCACATTTCATAGCTGTACATTGGAAAAGTTACTGGTTCTTGGACTTGGCTGCTAGGCCTTTCTGTAGAGTGTTCCTCAAACAGTCTTTCAGAGTTGGGCACAAGACTGTTTTAGCAATTTCTGATGCATGACATGGCATGGCATGTCTGTGTGTTAGTCTGGTCCCAATGGTTTTGTGCTTGTCTTTATCCTCTGTCAAGTCCTTTGTGATAATTCGTGTGGTAATGGATGTTTTTGCATTGATGGACGTGGAACAGGTCTATTTGGGTGAGCAGTATGTCAACAGCAGTACCCTCTCAGATGTTACGTTTCTTGTAGAAGGTGTGATTCTGTGCACTGCATTGCTTCTCAACAGTTACCAATACTCTTTAATGGTAGCAAAAGTGGCATGAAGGAACAAACTGTCAAAATAGTGATTCTTTAGAGCCTTCTTCTGGTATGTATAGAAGTACAGTAGTGGTTGCTTGCATTTTCACATTCCAATCATTCCAAGATAGAAAGTGTTGTGTAAAGATGGTGATGTGGTTGCAGGAAGGCGATTCTTTGCACACAGGATTGCGTTGTTGGCTTCATCTGATGCATTCCGTGCCATGTTTGATGGTGGCTACAGGGTAGACTTCATCACTTGTTGCTACATTTGCAAATCATCTTGTTTTGCATAGTATAATACATGTTTGGCCGATGGTTTACAAATCTCCAGAGTTTGCACATCGTGTTAAATTTTGGACATGGATGCAGTTGGCTGCGATGTCACTGTGACGGATGTAACTCCTAGCTTTTATCACAAAAGCAGAATTGAATCACAATATCAGAGAGGTTGGTGAGGCAGTTGTCCAGGGCGGAGATTGACCACTGGTTGATGCTAATTGCAGGAGAAGGAAGCCAAGGATATTGAGATTCCCAACATAAGCTGGAAAGTTTTTGAATTGATGATGAGGTACATGACTCTTTGTTTTTGTACCATCATTTCCTCTTTTCTCATGCTAGTGCAGATGGTTGTATCAGGATTTTTTATCTACATAAAATTGTACTAGCCTGGCCTCTAGGCTATTAGGTCTTATGCATATTTTCTTAGTATTGCAGGGTTTAGTTGCATGCACTCACTGTTGCGATACCTTGGAGGTTTTGTTGTGGAGAGTTCGCTTTAATCTCATAGATAGGTTTCAGTGGCTTTAGTGGATGTTCTGGATCCAAGTAGCCATGAGGGGGGTGCTTAAAGGATATGTTCAGGGTGGAGGCCCCAACCCCTAACCACTGCCCTCTATGTAGGCCTCTCCAAGCCTTCAGCTTGATGCTTGCTTGTACAGGGACAAGCTAAAATGAAATGAAGCCCTCCGAATCATGTTGGAGTTTGAATGAGGATACTAATCACCTTTTTTATTTAGCCATGTCTCTGGAACAGTAGCCAGCATCATGATTTGAGTCCTCCTGTAGGTTCTGGAAATGTGATAGAAACTCAGGACCAGATTGCAGGCAGATTATTTTATACTTTTCTACAACTACCAGCAGGAGCTGATGAAGTCAGTAGGTGGTCATGGCAGCTCATGACTGCTATTCATGATGAGGGTGATGGTCTGACACTTAGTGATTCCCAGGTTATGACAACACTCGTTGTCTTGTTACCTTCAAAGTGTTGTCATGGAGTTTTTTCTGCAATCTCATAGATATATGGTATTGCAGGGTTAATCTATTCATGCTTGCCTTTGCACATTGTGGTTGTACCCAGGTGTATCTACACAGGTACAGTTGACGTAACACCAGACGTTGCACAAGACCTTCTGCGGGCTGCAGATCAGTATCTTCTAGAAGGACTGAAGCGCCTATGCGAGTATGCCATAGCCCAGGTAAGTTTTATGGAAGCCATTACCTACCTCATGTGAAATTTGGATGTAATCAAGGACAAGAGTTTCCTTTTTAGGTGAGTTGGATATCCATCTGCATTTTTCTGACTGGTGGGTGGACCTTGCACCTTATTTTCTTCCTGTCTCTACACTGCTTGTGGTCATGAAAATTAGGGTTTTCTGTTTACTTTAAGTTGATTTCCTGTGTCTCGATTTGTGGTTGCAGGATTTGACGGTGGAGAATGTTGCAAATGTCTATGAATTAGCAGAGGCATACCATGCTCTGTCCCTGCGACACACTTGTGTTCTATTCATTTTGAAACAACATGAACAGATGAGCAACATAACAGGGTAAGTAGTGACAACTTTAGTGGATATGGTGTTGCAAGGCATGTTTGTTGCAGCTCTCTAATCCACTTTTATAGCTCAAATGCATTCCAATATGGATTCTGAAAAGAGTTTGTTACTCTGCAACAGGTATCCAGCATTGACTCAACGGATAGTACCTGAAATACGGGACTATCTGCACAGAATTTTGCGACCTCAACCTCCTGTCTCTCCAGAACTTTGACTTATTGTAGAGCATCCTTGACATGGGTACACATTTTGAGTTTCTTGCTTTTTGGGTCCCCACTTGTTTTATGCAGGGCCCAAGGTTGCTGTGAAGGTAGTGTCGTGGTAAACCATTCTTTTGGTACTTCACCTCCCTTGTCTCACTCAGTGATGAGAAAATATGATGTCTCCAAAGAGAAGTGTCAATTTGATTGTTTGTTAATCCCAAGGGGTGCAGAGTGGCTGAACCCTTCGTTGGGCAAGTTGGGAATCCCCAGCCTGTATACATTGTACCATTTATTGAGCAACAATGCCCATGAGCAAAGCCTGCAGTCTCATTGTCATGAGTTACAAAAATCTCCTAAAACCTGCATCTGCACCAGGAAATGCATGGCAGTCTTTTATATTTTCAGGAGAGAAGAATCCAACAACTCGCAGGGGGAGAAAGTGAAAACATTGGATGACAACTAATTGTATGAGGGCTGCTTGTGAGATTGAGAGCCAACACTAATGAAACTAACAGTCATACACATGAAAACATGCACAAATCTCAAGAAGGCTCACACGGAAGAATCAATTCAACCAAGTTTTAAAATTCACAAATCACAGTAAGATAACATCATGGGGATAAATCTCCCAAATACAAAAACTTTGTTCACATTAAACTAGGTTTCAATCACAAGTAACAAATTATAAGAAAGTAGTGTCTTACAACAAATACCTAACAACTATTGTGCGTGACAAAATCGGCACCTAACACTATCAAAACAAACAAAGTCATACACATGAAATCATGCAGACAAATCACCCCTTAGTTAGCATAAACGTCTTTCATCATCAAATAACCAAATCTATAATCAAATGAGACATAATGTGATAAAATAATCATGAAAAAGTTTGGTTCCAAACATGATGAAATGAGTAAGTTGAATATAATGTAAGCCCCTTCATTAATCACCTAGTTGCAATTCTTTATGTTTACCCAATTCCTTCAATCATTCATTATCCCAATCAATAACATGTCCATGTCCTAGATCTCACACAAAATGGCAAAACATATCTATTTGGTGCATCATGAATACACACAATTGCTTGTTGAAACTTTCACAAATGGTGATATAAAACAATTCATTCGTTGTCCCCTAAAACAACAATCACAAATCAACATGGTTGTTGCAGCTCATGATTTTTAACATAGCATGCATTGCAAACATGTTGGAATTATAACTAATGATAGATGGATTCACTTGGTTATTCACATGTGAAAAGTGACATGGTGCATAATTTCGTACATGGTTGGATTTTTCATAGTTGACCATCCCAACACGATGAAACCTCGAAAGATAAAACCTTCTTCACACATAGAATGACACAATTAGTAGTCACATCCAATGTGGTAGGTGTTATAGTAACAAATAAATATATACTCTAGGTTCAAACCTCCAAACCTTAAGTTGATACCCACTTTAACAAATGGTGGCATATTATAATATATTTTGGTGTTATGCAATAGTCAAATTCTCCATTGCCATCGGCATAATTCTTTTGAATAAGGCTACACATTGTTCACAAGCTTGAACCCACACAACAATATCATCCAAATTAACCACATCAGTTGCATCCCTATCAATGGATGTTGATAATTAGGGTTGACATTCAATTGTCTTTTGAAGTCATTTACACTCAAGCAATTGCCATGGTGATGGCAAAAAAGAATGGAGCATGAAAAATGGATGTGATTCTTCACAACATCACCCCATTCACATCCATCCCAAAAATTGAAGATCCTCCTTTTGTCAATCTCATGGGAACATGCCCCATGCTTGTGGATGTATGGGTGGGCACAATCTTAGCTGATGTAAATGATTAGGGAAAACACATTTAGCGCCTTGTCTTGCCTTGCCTTTGCCCCTTTGAGAGTCAAGTCTCCCCCATCAACACCTTGTTGGTTTAAGGCATTTGAACTACAATGTATAACTACAACTAATGAATCGACCTCAAATGAATTAGAAAAAAAAATGATGTTTTGCTCCCAAGCATGTGCATCATGAGGAACATTAATGAAACCAACAAATCTTGCTCTTCAAAACAAATCCCAAAGGTAGGATCCAATCCTAAATATGTGGGTGCATTTTGTCAAGCCATCGTTTTTTTTCCTCCAATTTCTAACTTGACATCCTAATGATCAATTCTTTTAACCAAACAAATTGATCCTATGTAATGATCATGCCTAAACCCTAAACCTTAGCCTTGGTCATTGGCCTTACTTGAAGTTTTATCTACGATTTTGCCCTTAAATTAAAATTGTTACCTCCCCCACATCCTCCTTTGCCTCAGATTTGTTAGCATGAAAATTTGGATACAATGAGCAATAATTGTTAATTGTCACCCTAAACCCTTAAAACCATAATATTTGCATTATTATCACTATAACAAGGGTTGACAACAAGTTGGAACATGGAACCCTAAACCCTATAAAAATGAGCATGGGGTGAGTTTCAATGATTTTTTTTCAATTTTTTCGATGTTGCATTATTGGCTAGCATCCTTAGAGGGATTTAGCATTAAATGGGCCATTGGTTTTTTTAACCAGTCTATATGTTTAGAAAACTAGTTTTTAAATGCTACCAAATTAAAATCAGAGTCCAAATGTGGCGAAACAAAATTTCCCCCAAAATTCTTTCCTTCGAAACTTGGCAATTCTTTCACCAAAAAAGAAATGTTTTTGAAAAAATATTCCCTTTTATTTTTATTTCTCACATTTTGGTGAGATTTTGCACCCAAAAAAAAAAAAGCCAAATATATTGACGAAATATTCCTTTTTATTTTTATTTTTCACATTTTGGCGAAATTTCACACCAAAATAACACCAAATTTTCTGACGAAATATTCCTTCTTATATTTAATTTTCACATTTTGGCAAATTTTTGCACCAAACAAAACGCCAAATATATTGACAGATTATTCCTTTTTTTTTTTTTTTTTCTCACATTTTGGGCGAAGTAAAGTTTTGCACCAAACAAAACGCCAAATATACCGACAGATTATTCCTCTTTATTTTTATTTTTCACATTTTTGCGAAATTTCGCACCATAAAAACGCCAGATATACACACGGAATATTCCTTTTTAATATTTATTTTTCACATTTTGGCGAACTTTCGCACCAAACAAAACGCCAAATATGCCGACAGATTATTCCTTTTTATTTTTATTTTTCACATTTTGGCGAAAGTTCGCACCAGAAAAACAAACGCCAGTGGGATTAGGGGGCTGACTAGTCACTAGTTTGCTTCATTAGTGGGTTCCGAAATCATGGCACTAATGTGGTCACTAATCAAACCCTAATCCTGAAATCAGGGCTTTGGTCCCTCGGGCTCATTAGCTCTGCGCTTTCTCGTGTGCGCACGCTTGCGAGTGCGCAATTTTTGGTGTTTGTTTCGAAGGGAGAAAGAGGAGGGTGAAGTTAGGGACGCGGGGAAATGAGGGAGAATGAATGCATCCATAATCGCGTACGCGGGCTGCGATTGTTCTTCCATTTTGGTTCTTTTTTGGTTTTGTTTCTAGAGCTTTCTAGCGGTTGGTTGAATCTCTAGGGTTGCCGGTGAGGGTTTTGTTTGAATGCAAAGTTTAGTGGGCAGTTGAGAGTTTGCACGAAGAGGGAATACGGGACCGAGTGGAGAGCGGGAAAAAGGGACAAGGAGGAGGAGGAGGAGGAAATGGATCCCAAGGCGTTGCTGGATGAGCTTATGGGAAAGGACAGGGACCTTCCTTTTGATCAGAAGAAGAAGAACAAATTACGGTTTGACGATCCTGAGGTTTGTTTTGGTTTGGTTTGGTTTGCTGCCTCCTTTTGTGTTTTGAACCAGATGATTCCTGTTGCTTGCAGGTAGTTATTGCTTAACTCGTGTCCAGGAACGTGTTAGTGAAAATAGGTTCATTGATTTCGAGGGAGATATGCAAATTTCCATGGAGCAATTTCTTCTAGATCACTGGGTTTAGGTTTAGTGTAAGGGAGGTTTTTTTACGAGGGTTTGATTGTTGTAATCTTGTGGCATGTTTTGTAGGTTTGTCATTACCATCTAGTAGCTTTTTGTCCGCATGACTTGTTTCCAAATACGAAGAGCGACCTTGGCCCTTGTGAGAAGATCCATGATGATTCCTTGCGAGCAGATTTCCTCAACTCTAACAAAGTGCAACAATATGAGGCTGAGTTCCTTGGCTATTTGGAGCGCCTCATAGCTGACTTGGAAAGGTAAGGATGAATTGTGTGGCTCAGGCTATTGCAGGGTATTGCTCGTTGTGAAAGAAAGTGGGGGCCTTAGATTAATTAGGGAGTCCTCACTTGCTTATGAATTGAACTAGAGTCATGTGTTTGGTTCCAATTCTCAAGATGCTTATTATGAAGCTGTGCTTGCTGGGGTTGGAATCGACAGGAAGATAAAGAGGTCACATGAGCGGTTGGAGAAGGAAATGCCATTGACTGACCATGCACGGACCAATAGTGATCGCATCTCGGCCATTGCAATGGAGGTTCAGTCACTGCTCAAACAAGCTGAAAGAGAGGGGGAGGATGGATTGGTGGACCAGGCCCAAGCCACTATGGCCAAGGTACAGAGGAAATTGGTTTTCAGTGCAATGGGTCTTATCATTAATATACCTCCACTTCCCCTGTTTCCAAATGCTTGTAACGCACAATCACTTCGTTTTGGCTGCAGCAGGCTATTGGGAATGTTTCCGTCTCTTGGACAAGCACATGCAACAAGACACATAGGTAGCCAGCTTGTAACACACTTCTGTCATATTCTCACTTTCATGTGGTATTCATCATAGTTCTGGGCTGTGATACATGCTGGTGTTGTGGCAGGTTGAGATCATGAACAAAGAAAAAGACCAGTTGGTGCGTGCTGTGATGCCCGAATTTGGTAACATATTGGAGAAGGAGAAGCGCATGCAAGTTTGTGAAGTTTGCGGGGCAATGCAGGCTTCTACAGATACTGAAAAACGGCTGGCCAGTCATCTGGAGGGCAAACAGCATCTGGTGTGTCATATTTGTTGCTGTGTCAATCTAGTTATTCATGACCTTTCAATCCAACACCTTTGCTGAAGTGTTCCATTGGTATTTGTAGAAGTGACTGTTACATCTGCATATGCATGGTTCTTACAGGGTTATTACAGAGTAAGGCAAACTGCTGAGCAGCTCCGAAAGAAAAAGGAAGATGAAAGAGAGGCAAGACAGCGGGAACGTGATGCTGCTGAGAAAGCTGTTGAAGCTGAAACCAAGTCCAAAACTGAGGAAATCACTACTGAGAAGACAAAAGAGACTGAAAAGGTTTGTTTGTGTACCAGATTTCAGATATTGTTCACATGGGGTTAAATGGATTGGAGTGCATGATTGTTTCATTTCTAGACATCTTATGTGAAGGGAGTAATGATCTTCAATCCTTGAAAGCAATGTAAACCTCATGGTTGTGGGTGCCAAGTGTCCACTCATTTGTTTGCAGTCTCCAGTAAGAACACTGTTACAGCGACCAGCTGAGTGATGGCCATCTTTGGTCAACCTTTGTATTTAAACATTTCTTTGTGATGATTGGGTCACAGAATGGTGATCGTCCTGTTGAGAGAGATTTGGAGCAGGATGGACAAAAAGAACGCAGGTGTGTTTCTTGGTGTCAGTTCTGTTTCTGTTCTTGTCTTGTAATGAATTTCTCTTGGGAGGCCAAGGATTGTACACATTATGAAGTTTTCTTTTTGTAATGTTTTCCCCTTAGCAAGTTTGGAGGCACTGCTATCCAGGCTCTGTCTCTTATCTGTAGTTGCACTGTTATGCATTGCCTGCTGTGGCAGCCGAAGCAAGGAGAGAAACTGGCGAAGAAGCCGCAGTCCAGATCACATCCGTGATCGGGAGGCAGAGCGAGAGAGGGAAAGGGACCGAGAAAAGAACAAGGATTGGGCTTCAAATGATAGAGAGAAAGACAGGTATCGTGATCGTGACAGGAGCCGAGATCGATACAGGGAAAGGGAGAGAGATAAAGAAAGAGATAGTGATAGAGATGGTCGCAAGGATAGGGATCGCTACAGAGATCGGGCAAGAGATCAGGAGAGAGAGAGAGATTGGGACAGAATGTCTGGAAGGTCAGCCAGGAGCAGAGATAGAGAACGGGACAGGAGGTAAAAAGATACTGACGTAGCAAATTTTTCATTGCTCGCTTGACATAAGTGCCTGCAGGTTTTGAATTGTGTCAATTCTCAGGATGCTAGGACTTCATGATTTCAAGCATAGTTTCATGACTACAGCTCAGTCTTAACCACCTCTTGTGCAAAAAAACAGCTTTGCTGTTAGAATTGGAGGTGGATGCCATAATATCATTTGGAAAGAATGCATTTTCTCATGAGTGAGTGGGTTTCTTGATGTAAACAAATTGGACAGCTTTTTCTCTGGAGCTTCTTGGTGGGTTATGTTGAGTTTCAGTCATTTTGTGATGCACTCTTACATTTGTGAACAGGTTACACTGAACCAAATCCTTTCCAGCCGCTATTTTATTCTATTAGGGTTTCCTTATTACCTTTTATAAACTGGAGAACGCTGACCATGGACAAACTGAACATTGTAAAGGAGTATCATGTTCCTGCTGTGAATAGTAGCTTCTGATGGTGCTCATGTCTCTGTGGATCTGTCTGGGTAATCCTATTTGATAGGTAAGTCTAGTTCCTCAGTTCTAGATGTTTCTTAAGAGTCTTTTGCTTGTTACACATGGCTTTCAAGTGAAGCAAAAAATCAAGCTGATCTGCTCTGGTGATATCAATTAAGCAAAATCTAACAATCTTCGGAAGTGGAAACACCATGGGAGATATCATGCTTAACTCCTCTGTGAGATTTTGAATGTGCAGAATGCAGGAGATGCATCAGATAGTGTCATTCAAGCTGTGTAATTAGATGTGTTTAAAAATGGTAGGAGATTTCATGTCACATGGACTATTCAGTATTTCCCTTTGCATGATTACTGATCCATTGTTATGCTTGTGCCTGCCTACAAAATCATTATGCTGGGAATTGTTATGTGTGCACCTACCTACAAAGTCTTTTCTACCTACTATTGAATCTACTAAACTAGCTTTTCATTACCCTTGCTCTGGTTTTGTCAAAAAAAGTTTTCCAAGATTTTGAATGCAGGTGAAGTTGCAACTACATAAGAATGTACCTTCAAACAATGACCTTCAATCAGTGTTTGTTTGGAATTCATACAATGCAATTATGGTGAGATATCTTCTTGTGACGCAATTGCGGGTAATAAAAACAATTATGGAAAGTAAGTAAATTTTAGCAAATTGACATCATCTTTTGTGGACGAAGCCCAAAGTTATTCATTAAAGAGTAAAGTAGCAAGTAGATTTGTTCATTGCATCTCCATCCATATATTCAATTGAAGCATCAACTTTGCCATTCACCCATTTGTATAAAACTGCAATGTTGTAAGGCCATTTTGTATAATCTCTTATGTAGTCCAATACAAAACGATCAAAATTGTAAATTGCTCGAGTTCTTGATGATATTAAGCTTTTGGCTTTGGCCAAGCCTTCCAGAGGCATTCAACCAATTGTAGTGAGAGAGATCTTATATCAATTGGTGAGCAAAGCTTTATGCTTGCAATTTCACCTACCCACTTGTCACCTTATCAATTTGGTGTAACAATTAAGGGAGGGTGCAAAATGGCGGTTCCTGGTGTTCGAGTTGTTCTAATCATCCATTTTGATTGGGTGTTTTATAGGTGGATGTTGCAAATGCCTTCAACATTGTTCATGAGAAAGCTATCTTCCAAGAGTTTTGTGCAATAGGAGGTCAATTGTTTCAACTTTTCTCCTTTTGTTCAATCCTTTTATGTTTAGCAAGTTCCTTTTTCTTTTAGCTACTTGGGAGATTTGTTAATCATCCTCTCTTTAGGGCACATGTTAAGGCTATCTACTCATTGGGCCTTTTTTGCACTTGCCCATTTTCGTGTGTTACAATGTTTTGTAGGGTTTTCCCTCTTGTATTTTCGCTTCCCTTGCAAACATCACTCACATCATTGGCCCAACCTCTATCATTCATCTTGCCTTTGACCATTTTGTTTTTTAATTGGCTTTTGTGGGGGTCCTGGTCCAGCCACACAAGTGTTCGACTTGGTTGCCTTTTAGTTTACTTCATAATTTCTTTCCTCCCGCCATTTTTTGTTGCCCATCAAATGGCATAAGGGTTTTGGGCATCCATTTGGGTCTTTTCTTTTCTTTTCTTTTTTGCAAAATGTGTTAACTGAAGATGTTTGCCATGCAAAGGTGCTTTTGAGGTTAAGGGATGTCCAAGTTGCTTTTAGGATCCTCTTTTAATGTTTTGCTTAAAGTCCCTTCTAAATATTTCATTCTTTCCCCCCTTCATTAATTTTTTGACATTAGCTTACCTCCTTTGACTCAACTTTCTTATAGGTTTTTGGAAGATTCTTGGGCCTAAGCTCTTTGGATTGCCCACAAGTCCACCTTAATTCACCAATAGGTCACTATCCCCATCTTTCATTGGGGTGTTGACCTCATTTCCAGCAAAACTCGTTGCACTTGTCGCAACCCCACTTTGGCCAAGTGTGGGGGTGAAGCCCAACACTCCCAAAGTTGGGGACTTGGAGTCCTCCGGGATTCCCGAATGTTTGGAGTTCGACAGCAAGGCCCAAAACACCTCGCATTGAGATGTTCTTGGTGTCATTGGAAAGTTCTTGAAGCGTAGATATCGAAAATGGCCTCGCATTGGCCATTTGGACATTTGTAGCCCAAGTTATGGGTAAAAGAAGGGTCGGAAGTCAAACTGGCCGACCATTAAAAGTCGGGAATCGACCTCTTCCCGACATCCGAATTGAGAGTGCAACACGGCGTTGGAAAGATCTCGACGAGGGCTATAACTTTGGTTTAGACCTTGTTGCGATCAAACTCTGCAGTCGGGAGTTATGAGCTCCCAAAGTCCCGGGACTCCAACCGGGACAATTTCGGGACAATTTCGGGACTCCAACTTGAGAGTCCTGGGAAAAAGAGCCATTTGGATGTAGTCTTGGCGGAGCGTTGCAAAGAATACTATATGAGGGAAGGTGGTGACTTCCCCCGAATCCGGGCCGTGGTGTGTCTTGTGGTCCAAAGTGCCCGTGGCTTGTCCCAACACCCAAGGGTGTTCCCGAATGTGAACTAACCACTTCGTGGTTTGTTTTGGATGTAGATTCAAGCTTGATCTATTAGTCCCTCTTCCTAGTCTAATCTCAAGACTTCTAGCACGCCCCTCTACCCCTCTATAGTGCTGGAAGTCGGGAGCGCCCTTCCGAGTCCCAATTCCGCAACTCTACATAGGTGAAACCTCAAGTGGGTTCACCCTGGGACTTGGGAGTGCGTCAGCACTAGTAAGATTGGGCACTTGTTGCACCTATCATCGCTACTAGCTTTTTATCAAATTGTCACCCATTCTTATTAGAGGTGATAGGCGCCAGCAATTCTAATCCATTCCCCTTCTGGGCCCATTTGAGGTTGATGTAATAGCTCCTTCCCCTAAACACAATGGCATGCCTTCCTTTCACGTAATTTATTGAAAGGGGAATAAATTAATTTCAGAAAAGCATTGAAGATAGATTGCATGATCATTTTTCTCTAATATCATCTTTAACATGGCTTTTGATTCACATTATGCACGTTTGATTGTGTGGGCCCAAGGGAGGTTGTTTGGTTTTTTGCTCACCTAATCATTCCACCTACCTTTTAATGTTTTTTCCTTTCCTTTGCACACCAGGTTGGGCTTGCCCTATTTGTTAGCTTTTGAGGTGATCTGTTACATTTATGGCTAACCCTTAAATCCAACAAGTATTCACCTTCTTCATTGTTCCCATGGTGGGGAATGGATTGCATCCCATGATGTGGTTTGAAATGACTTCACCTCCATTGCGAAAGATGTAAGGTTTCCTGTTTTGTGTGAACAAACCCATGCCCTTCCAACCCCCTTCCTTTCAGTCTCCTCCAATGGGCTGACATCATGTTATTAACTAATGGCATTCACACCTTGGAAAATGTGGTGAACATCGACGCTACCCGAGTGGACTTGGTCTCCCAAGCTGCTTCATCTTGTGGGGTGACCGTGATGGTGGTGGCTTACGCAAAAGAAGGATTCTACCATTACTAACACCTAATAAACATGTTTTTTCCCCTTGCTATAAAGGTTATTGGGTGCTTACACCAACAAGCAAATGACTTTCTCCATTGATGCACTAAGATGGCATGGTTAACTAAAGGCATTAATGACCTTCCTTCAGTGGTTTTATGTGTTTTCTATAGGTAGAGAGTGTCAAAAGCTTTGAAGATAATGCAATCTTGAGGCATGTTGTTGTCACAAGTGAAGGTTCTAAACTTACTATGCTTTCAAGTTTCCCTTCCCTTTTTTTTAATATGTTTTTTACGACTAATTGGGCCCAAGGGATCTATATGGATCACGCAATAATCAAGGATGTCACCATTTTCGAACATTTAGTCATTAACATCATCAATGCCCAATAATAGGTCTTCCCATCTATTGTAGAACTTTGGAGTTATAAATTTCCTCCTTGCATGAACCTTGGAAACATTATACTTGCACTTCCAAGCCCTTTGCACTAAAAGAATACCATAAGTCAAATTTTCAATAGACAAAATAACATCATTTTGACCTTTTGTGGGGAAAATGAAAAGGTTTTATTGAGCAATTCAAGGTGCAAATGGGAAAATAAGAATATCTTCATTTGTGTTTGTTGAGGCGGTGGTTTTGAAATATGATGTTTCAACCATGGATAGGGATGGTGAGAATGAGCACATAATTAACTAGTCCATATTGAGCTTTGACTTTGTTACAATGTTCAACAAGTCTATGCATTGTGTACATTCCTGACCTTATTGTTACCTTTACCTTTTTTTTTTCACATGTTGCATTTCTCTTGATTCCTTTTTCTTCATTCATGCCTACATTTATTCATTTGTGGTAGGGGGAAATATGTTTAAATTGAAAGAAAAATTGTTGATAAAAGGAAAACTTGTAAGAATGGTGATGTAATGGGGTTGCGTCTTTTGTGGGCAAGGCAAGTAAGAGAAGTTATCACAAGTTGCAAAGTGCGAAGAAGTAAAATAGGTGTTTTAAAAAAGTGATATATTGACCATCTTTGTAAATTAACAAAGTACACAACAACACATTGTGGATTTATGTGGTGGATCGTGATAACAATTTATAATGTAGCATACAACAGATGCAACTTAATAATTAAAGGTGAGTCTTACCATTGTTAAAAAAATTGAATAACATTTTCATGTAGGTGAAAAAGGCTAGTGGAATGAAACAAGAGACACATGGTCACATGGAGATGATGTTTGTCAAATTGTGATCAATTAAAAGTGTAGCTTTGGATTCATCTTTCCTTCATTCAAAAAGTGACCTAATTTTAATCCTTTCATATTAAATATTATTGACACATTACCTAACTTCAAATTGTATTTCTACATGTGAATATGTAAACGGTGTTACAACCTTAGTTTTGGACTTGTAACCAAGATTAAAACATGAGAAAAAATGTCAACTAAGAAAGTGTCTTAAGATTCAAACACATTCCTACAAGTGTGGGAGAGGGTAAAGGAGTCCTAGCATTTCCAAGTGGATTTTCACTTTGGGAATTGGAATTTCATAAATGTCCCAAATCTTTGGAACAAAAGCAAAGATAACAAACCTTGTCCAAATCGGCATTTTTTATACCATTGATTTTTTTTGAAACATAGATATTGAAAGTCGACTTGCATTTTCCATTTGGAGGTTTGAAGTTCAAGTTATGGTCAAAAGAATGGTTGAGAATCAAATTGACAATTTGACCCTTAACCACTAAATTGAGGGAAACATGGATGAAATGACATCAAATTGAAATGTGCAATGTAACATTGGAAGTTTTTCTTCTTGAATGATATAACTTTTCACTTTGAAGCTCCTCGTTTGGAGCTTGTATATGTGAATTATGAGCCCACAAAATAACAAGACCCCATTTATAATTTGGTTTTGGGAGTTTTTGAAACTTCCACTTGTGAATCCAATTTTTTAAAACTATTTGAATGTACTATTTGCCACCTATCACAAATATACTATAAACATGAGTGTGTGCTTCCTCTAGATCTCAAGGGTCTAAGTAATGTGAATCAAGTGTTTTTGGGTTCCCCATGGTTAAGTGATAACACCAATTGGCTCCAATTTGTGTTGACCAATTTATTTGGTTTGTGTAAGTTAATTTGTTTTTGAATTTGCAATAGCACCTTCATCCTAGTCCCATCTCATAACTCTTACACACCATTTTAACCCCCAAGTGCATGGAGCTACAAAATGTGCTATAAGTTGCATTCCATTGCAACACCAAAAATTAATAAGGTACTTACCCCCAATAGTCTAGGGGTGCACAACACAACTTGTTCATTACATTGTGTTATTATGTAGATAAATATTCAACAAACAAGTATAGTTCTTTTACCTTGATGTTGATTCAATTATGATCTATAATGAATTATTAATTGATAGTTTTCATGGATTGGAAACATTATTTGGACTACAACATGTTTTAAAATGTTGTAGAAATCTTTTGGAAACACCCCAAAATACTTGCCACTTTGTCTACTATAAACTACCTCTACAAATCAACAAAATGGTTGGGGAATTGATTATATTAATTGCATTGGTCCCATATTCAATCTCTAAACCTTTTTTCTTTCTTTTTCAAATACCTTTCCCTACTATTATATGACCTAATGATACTTGTTTTGTACTTTGTATGAAGGAGGAAAATCATTAACTATTGTAAGGACTATGGGGAAAACCTTTGCAAAATTGTCACATCATTGGTTTTGAATTTTAAGCAAATTGGGATCCTCATTTGTGGCTAGAAATTTGGAGATTTTTAAGAAGATAAAATTTCACTCAAAGTATGGGCAAATATATTAGAGACATTTCTAAAAATTAGAGATAAGATACAAACTTTCCAACATCTTTTACCATGTTTTTTTGTGCTTGTATTGTGTTCAAGAAAAAAGTTTTTTTTTTGCCAAGTTTTGGTCAAGGGTTGTAAAAGCTAGCACATGTATCTTTGTTGTTGTCGACAATTATAGGGCTTTGCAAGCAAACACAATAACCCTTTGCCATCCTTAAGAAAATTGTTACATAAATTGCCCATTAATTATTGGCGTTTAAAACTAGTTGAATCTTGACAACAAACCTTACGTGTGAAATCAATTTCTATACATATATTTGCAATGAAAGGTCAAGAAACAAAATGTCACCACAAGCATGTATGTATGTGCTTGGGGGTTTATCCAAAAACCTCTTTCATATCATTAAATCAAAGATTTATATTGTGATGTTTGTTTATGAAGTGAAATTTGTCTATTTTTGTTAGTTATAGGTTGAAAACATTTTGACTTGATTAAACAACTATAATATAATAAAACTTGTTTTGTTCCTTTTTTTTTTGAAGGTTTATTGCAAAGCCTTGTATTTGCCCTTAGTTGGTAATTTAAAGTTAGTTCACCCAACTTCATGTCAATTGTTGGAGAGTTTAACAAGGGAAGACATGCATGCATTTCCATAAATTCAACAAGTATTGTTGCACATTGGGCTACTTATCGATAGACAAATTTTCAATTGTAACATGGCTATCCAATGTTAACTTTCTCATCATCATTTTCATCACAATCCTTGAAATTGTTTTTAAGTTCATGAACTTTGAAGGGTTAGGAGAGTTCAAAATAAACCTCCCCCTTGACCTTTAATGAACTCCTATCTTAGAACCCAAGGTATCACAATGCCATGTGCTTGATGGTGTGCCTAGCAAGAATAAAAAAGCTTTTACATTGAATCCAAACAACACCTAATGTTGTACCAAAAGCCAATTTGTTTAAACTTTCTTTAAATTCCATATTGATAAGTAGTTTAAATACAAAAGGACACATTTGCATTTGGATTTCATACAGATTTCTAAAGGAAAAATGTTAAGTCACCCATTTTTATTTACTATTTCCTATCATACAACAACATTTATTACCTTATAATGCATAGGGGTGATCAAAATAAAGAGTTCATTACTTGCATGTACACATTTGAATGCACAATTGCTATTACTACCTTGCTACTAGAACAATAAACATTTGTCATCCTTCCCATCATGCCTACAATGTTCCTTGGACATATAATCACTCCTTGTTTGGTCAAAATCATTCCTCAACCCACATATTTCAAGTTAAAATCCATCCCTTGCAAATTTGTTTCCATCACCACATTAAAACCTTCCATTTTAAATCATCAATCAATGTTCAACTTGTTACCAAAAAAAATTTGAGTACAACCATGGCTTTTGAATGCATTGTAAAAACAAGTCAATTTATGTTGTCGTTGCTTAAAAATAATTGGTTGCATTTATCAACAACCTCTTCACTTTGGTTTCCAAATTTATATGGTAGTAAAAGCATAGGTTCCATTAAATACTATAGGAAACAAGTGTACCATTGTCCTCCACATAGGCAAGCACTAATGTGGTGAAAAAAGAGATCAAAATATTGCTTAAAATGAACTTTTCACTACATGTTGATGGCAACCCAAATTTGGTTTTCATAAACTAGTTGATTTCAAGTTTTAGGTCTATTTTGACCTATGCAACATTTGCCAAGCAAAGCTTTCCAAAATTGACACTTTGACTATTGGAAGGACATGGAATGCATTTTGATGAAAACATGTGTGAATCATAGGGTGTTCTTGGTGTGCCAAGAAGTTAGCTACAAGTGGATAGTCAACCATTGGAAGGTAGGAGTAGGTTGACAATAACCAATCTTCTAATTGATCACAAGCACCTTGCAGAAATTTGGCAAACATCCCAACAAATTGTTTGTATGTTTTCCTTGGCAACAAACTACTACTTGAAGATAATCTATATCAACATACAAAGAAATAGTAGCTTGTGGGTGCAAAATACCATGCCAACACAAGCAAAACTTTGTATTCAAGTTGTGGAGACCATGATTTTTGTCTAACAAAATTATCAATGACTTACCATGAGTCCCAAACGTAGTTGAAACAACTTGTGCTTTCATGTTGCATTCACCAAATATGTTTGAAATCACAACAACAATTATGAATCATGTTACTACAACTTGTCAAATCCAATGTAACCAAAACATTTCTCCAAACATCCATGATGTATTTACATTGTTTTATGTGCATTTGTGCAAGACAGGTTAAATTTGCATTTAATAGTGGTGAATTCCTACAAACCTTATAATTCAAGCTAATAATCTTGTGAAATGTATTTGTGGGAATAATTTCTTCAAATTGTAATATAGATGTTGAAGCAATCACAACCCTTAATGTGATGTGTGAATATTTTATTTAGAACCAATCAAACATGAGAAGAAATTTGCATATTTTTGACTATGGTTTACAACTAAATTTTAGTTGCAAACAATATTTGCAACTAAAATGACTTATAATTGTGTTGCACAAGTTGCATAACACATTAGTCGCAAATGTTAATGTCATGATGATGTCATCACATAAACCATGGATGAAATATGTATTTGAGTTAATATATTTTTCATTTGTAAATTGTATAACACATGCAACTATCATGCAACTAGTAATAATCATAATGTCTATTTATTATGTCAATTGATTGATATATAGTTTTAGTTTATTAATTAGAATTATTTGAATATTATATTTCAACTAGTTAATATTAATATTATTTACTTATTAATTATTTAATAAATAAAACTATTATTAATGAATAATTATAATTTATTAATGATTAAATATAGAATAAAACTATTATTAATGAGTAATTATAATTAATTGATATGATATAAATGAGTAATTAATATTAATAATTTTGAAATTTTAAATATGAACTACTAATTAATAATGATCAACGATTAATAATTAATTACTATTATTGAATAATTATTGAATATTAATTAATTTCATCACAATTATTGATAAGAAAAAAAATGATGAATATAAACTTAAATCATAATTTGCCTTTAATATACCCTAAATTTACTTTTCACAAAAAAAATAAATTTACCCTACAAATATGTTGATAATATTCACAATAAATATTTATTAAAGTATAAGTAGATTTTTGAATTGTTCAACCCCAAATATGTAAGTTTATCATGCCCATAATACACATTGTACATAATTTGTGATTAAATTTCATTACATATGCAACTAATGGGCCATGAAAGCTTATTCATAGATGCATATAATCTTAAAAACATTCACATAGGGAGATGAAGAAGATAATAGTTGCACATTAGTCATAGTATGGTCACAAATCCTCCCCAAATTTGATGAAGTTGGTAAGTAATTGCAAAAGTAGTCATAAACTACACATAGTCGCATGTAATCACAAATAAGATGGTTGCATATCCCTAATTTTTTTCTAGTTAAATCACATTGTACATCTCCAACTTCATTTGCATCCAATGCCACGCAAAGATTAGAAGAATTTTAAAACATCATTATCTCGAAAGTCAAGTATTTCAAGTTTTGGATTGACATGCATATCAAACATGCCACATTGATCTAAATCATGGAAAATAAATGAGGTTTAGTAGGTGTAGTGACAAGTTAACTACCACCGTAGGATCCACCAAATAGGACTATTGGGGAATTAAAAGTGTTTTAAAAATCAATTATTAAGGTTGAAAAATCCATTAGTGCTTGTTATGAGGTTAATGAAATCAAGGAGTTAACATCCTTATAATGTTATTTTGTTGTTCCCATGTCGCATCAATTCTTTATAGTAATGGTGTTGTTTCCAAAATACAATACACTTTGTATTGTTTGTTTAAACTTTCTTTGTGTTATATGAAAAAAAACATGATTGGCCAAATAGTTAGAGGGTTAAGTATTTGTCTTTAAAACAATAACAATGCAAAAGCTACAAGTAAAAAAACACAACAATTGGAATCTCTAACAAGAAAAAGAAATAAAAGAGAGTGAACAAAATCCACCTTTAGAAAGAAAATAAAAGCTCCAAAAACTAGGGCAATATCCTAAAGAAATCCACTATTGGTAGCAAAGCATTCAACGTTACCTTTATTCCTATAATAGAGGAAGATAAAATTTTGCTTGTTATTTCCAATCTAGGGATGGGCAATTAGGTCATGTTGTTGGAATGCAGTCGTTCTTGAAATCGAAATGTTTTAAAACTTTCCAAATCTCCAACCATAAATGAGGATCCCAATTTATAGCAATTATAACATATGGCCTTGAAAATTCATTGCTACTACAATCGATTAATACTAAGGTTCCATAATTACAACAACCCCTTCATCCTTGGTCATCCCAAATGTTAACTATTGTCATAGCTTGGATTGAAGATAAAATATTCTTCAAGCTTCTTCTTGTGCTTTTTCTTCCTTCTTCCTTGAAGCCAAAAAAAAAAAAACATATTAAAGAAAAACAAAGAAAAAACATAATTCTTGAAGGAACCTAAATAAAAAAAAAAGAAATGAAGAGAAAAAAATGAAAACCCCCTTCACAAACTTTCAAAGCTTAGATTCCTCATGCTTCTTCGAGAAGCATACTACATGTATTACACACATTGCAACACAAAAGTTTCTCCCAATAATGTCCCAACAATGTCATATGTGTTTTCTTATTTTTAATTGAAATTTCAAACCCTTGAACTCGAGTTCCACACTTTACACAAAATAAACCAATATTGACTTCAATGGCAAACATGGGAATGATGGGCAATAATGCTTCAAATGTTCTAAGGATGGCAATGGAAAGTGGGCTTGTCTATGTGACATGGAGAACTAGCTAGGTTGACAAGTACCCTAGTAAAGGGTGAAACATAGCTCAATGGGGGGTTGTTTAGCATCTCACCTTGGTTTACATTTTACACATCAATTGCCATGGTCTATTCTCTTGTACAAGATTGCTCCTTATTATGGCAATGTGCCATCCTCAAATTGAATGGGAATAATTGTGTTCTAATGAACCCACCCTAGGGCCACATTCTCCTTCCTAGAATGTGTGCCTTTGCGTAATGACTTATTAATAACCTACCAATTGGTTATTGAATTTTTATTATTATCACCTAGTTGGAAACCAATTGTTTTTGGAAATTGATAAGCATGTGTGGTTCGCAAAACAATTTCCAAAAAAAAACCTACTACATGATTATTAAAAAAAGAAATAACTAGCCAACAATGGTAATAGCCTTAAGGGAAAGTCATGTTTAGTCATGAGAAGTTCCCATACAAGGCAGGCCCCTATAGTGAGGTATCCCATTGTATAAGCTTGCCTACCTTGCTCATTACATTGGGTTAATGCCCGAGTAGTAGAAGAGCATCACACATTAAACCCTAAACATTGGGTTAATGCCCTAGTAGTAGAAGAGCATCACACATTAAACCCTAAACCTTGGGTTAATGCCCTAGTAGTAGAAGAGCATCATTAAACCCTAAACCTTGGGTTAATGCACTAAGTAATAGAAGAGCATCACACATTAAACCCTAAACCTTGGGCTTCGCCTTTGATTCACAAGTTGTAACGCCTTACATGCAAAGCGTAAATTTGGACTCAAAGACCCCGATTTAGTCTTAGGATGGGATATTAACCATGGTTACATGCAACCTCAAAAATTTCAAGCCTTTACCATGGTACCAATGTAGGTGCTCGTTCACCCAAGGCTTTTTGCAAAGTAACATAGTTAGGTTGTAAAGTAGAATAGGCAAAATAAGCAACAACGGAATCGGTAGGAACGAACCTTTGTTTCATTTAAAAGTGCCCTGAAAACTTGCGGAATCCATAGGAACAAACCTTTATGTAATTTAAAAGTGCCCTGAAAACTTGCGGAATCCGTAGGAAGAAACCTTTATGTAATTTAAAAGTGTCCAAAAACTTGCGGAATCCGTAGGAAGAAACCTTTATGTCATTTAAAAATGGCCAAAATCTTGGGGGAATCTGTAGGAACAAACCTTTATGTCATTTAAAAGTGCCCGAAAACTTACGGAATCTGTAGGCATGAACCTTAATGTCACATACGGTGGCGTGCAGCACATATAGAGATAATGCACATCAATAAGGTTTTTAAATTTTTTTTTAAAAACAAATTAATTTAATTTAATTTAATTTTTGGTTCCTAATGTTTTCCCATCAAGTTCCCAAGGTGCACATCAAGTTCTCACAATGTTCCCCAAGTTCACAATGTGTTCCCAAAGAGGTTCCAAATAGCAACTCATTTTTTGGGTTTAGGGCACAAGTTTGGCCATGCTTGTTGAACTTCCATCTATTTTACTTGTTCCATGGGAAGCATGACAAAGCATGACAAAACATGCTTCTATTTTTGGGGGAGGGGAGCATAAATTGGGCTTCTAATGTTGGGGGATTGCTTGCCCCCATGTTCCAAAAATATTGGAGGTAGGCCAATCAAATGGCTCTTTCTGAAATAAAATAAAAATAATATGTGGGTGCACCCCCTTACTAACTTAATTAATAGAAGCATGAAAGAGCTAGCAACAAATTGAAAACAAAGCGTACAAGTAATATGCAAATAGCTACTTTTCTCAAGATACCTAAGAAAACAAATTCAAACCCTCAAATCCAGCAATCCCATTGGCCTCCCAAAAAAAAAATCTTCACACCTATACACAACCCTAATTCACTAAACAATGAAAATATCGGTACCTTTCTACCAATTCCATTGGTCCTCTAAAAAATTCTAAAAAACCTATCAAACTCTATTACACATTTAATTATTAGTTCACTCAATATAATTTATAAAAAAAATTCAAATCACGAAATCCAGCAATTTCATTGGCCATAACATTTTTTTCTTCACACCAACACACAAGCCTATTCAACACCATTTGTATACCTATTATTAGTTTACTAATGCTATAAGCCTTGTCTGTATACAGACAGGGTTAAAAAAAATAAAAAATTCATTTGGGTTGCTCAAGGGAACAGAGAAACCTTTGTTTTTAGACCAAAGGCAAATGAAAAGTTTTAAAAGGGGTTATTGTTATACACTATTTCCTTACTTTGCGAATACCACTGAAAGAGAGGGGATATGTTATTGGGGGTGAAAGAAAGGAGGCCCAAAAGACAGGGTGAAGACAGGGTGACTTTACAAATACCTCTTTATGTGTTAAAAGTTCAGTAATTGCGTAAGTGCAAGTTGTTAGCAGCTTGAAATTCCACCACCACATTGCGTCCTCTCTCGGTGTTCTCCAACCACAAGACATGTTGTCATGAAAAGCACATACGGCTGAATCTTTTTTCAGTGTATGGGGGGGACGGGGGGCACGTTATCAACAATCCAATCCAAAACGAAAACGATGTTGTGCCAGAAACGATGGTGCATCTTTTAAAAACGAAACACTCGCTTGCTCTAGTGAGGGGACATTTCAGCTTGTTGAAACTCCTCACCTCTTTTTTTTTTTTCATTTTGGTTCTTGCGTGCGATACCTGGTGAGTATATCATGGGAAAAAATTTAATAATTTAAAAAAATAAAATCGTTGGTGCTATATGCGGGTTAATGCCAGTGTTGATGGGGGGTTTCTCACATTAAAAATTGACAAAAATGGATTAGAGGTGAGAAAATTACAACCCCTCAAAATAAGAGGGTCGTTTCGACAAAAAAATAATTCTCAATTGAACAACTCATAGCCTATCTCCAAACCCCACAAAAAATCGTTAAATATTATTTTGTTGCCTTTAGAGTTACAAGATGATTTGTAGAGCTTAAGATGGCGATTTTCAGAGTAGTTTAAAGCACTCAAATTGAACCCAAAAAAATAAATTTGAGAAAGTTATGCACCAATGAAGTAGGAGGGGTCAAAATGAAGAAAAAATTAAAAAAAAACGTGTTTTGCAATTCATAAAAACATACTTTCTTTAGTACTTGTTTTGGTTGCTCATTTGGCTTTGCATTTCAAAGACAAGTGCTAGAGCTTGAGAAAGCACTCCTATAATATTTTGAGTGATTAAATTAATATTCTTGAAATTAAAATTGTGGAAGAAAATGGGGAATCTAGTGAAATATTCAAAAAAATATTTTACTTTCAATGTGGGATCTTAAAAAAATAAAAAAAATAAAAAATATTTTATTTATTTATTCGACAGACATGTGTTGAAGCTGCTTGGTACCACGATGCGTATACAACACCACCTCACTTGGCGACTGCAAAGGGCAGCAGCTGCCGCAACGAGGAGTTGAGGTGTTGAGTGTTGTTGTTGACCTACTTTCTCCAAGGCTGACAATCTCAACAATTTTGACAAAGAAAAGTGATGGATGAGCTCCTCCTCTTCCTCCTCCTCCTCCTTCTTCTTCTTCTTCTGCTGCCTTATGGGTGCTCTGCTGCCAAGGAAGCTTCACAAAAAAAACTTGAGCTCCAAAAGTAATGCAAAACAGCCCACATTATTTATGTTATGTATCTTTGGTTCCTTACACACAAGAAGGCTTCAAACTTATTTTCCTATTCAGCTTCCCTTTTTTGTTTGTTGAGTGTGATGAGTTTCATAGTCAGGGCTCGTCAGGGCTCATCATAGTCAAGAAGAAGCTACATGATGACCACCCCCCCCCTCCCACAATTCTTCCATGTACTTGGGAAATTTTTAATTTTTTAATTAATTAATTAATTAATTAATTTTGTATAAGTGGTTTGTGGCACTTGATATGTTAGTTGCATTTTATT
>Ga0209208_10001126_pt1 | contig 37231 bp, 14 predicted proteins | sample S1TSphfallax_3_FD_187694 | JGI IMG/M metagenome (GOLD analysis project Ga0209208, IMG submission 187694) | Host-associated microbial communities from peat moss isolated from Minnesota, USA - S1T2_Fd - Sphagnum fallax MG (SPAdes) (version 2) | ecosystem: Host-associated > Plants > Peat moss >...
CTACCTCATGCCCAAGGGCTTTTAGAATAATAATAATTTATTGACTATTCAAGGTTGAAAATCTATAGCAAACCACTTAGGTGAATTTTAAACTAATGAACCATTTTGGTGGCTTGTTACCATAATAGGGGTTTTGTTAAAAAACCAACAATACACCTATAAAAATGAATGAACCACTTTGATGGCTTTTAATACAAAAAAAGGGTTTTTTTGTTAAAAATTTGATAATATACCTAAAGTTTTTTACAAAATGATGAAATGGCCTCATTGCTTCATATCCTTACATTTCAAATTCTTAAACATTTGGAATTGGAGGAAAAAGAAACCAAGTACAATTGCTACCGAGGGTCTTAAACCATATTCTTGTTTGGGTTTAGTCTAGGTTTGGTTCATGTGGATTTAGACTTGAATGTTAAGTTGAAGTTGATTGATTCAAATACAACATGAAATAATAAGGTTAGGATTAAAAGTAGGCCACTATCACATACATATGTAGGTAGGATTGGAATTGCCAATTATGAGGCGACTTTTTGTCCTTCTATTCCCGGTTCTATGAGGTGACTGTACTTGAAAGTACATGTGTTATTGGTGAAGTGAAAATGCAAGTGTATTTATAGATGTTAAATTTGCGTTTATAGTTGAAAGCAAATAGTTTGCCTCCTATGCATCAATTACAATTTAGAATTGATAGATACATCTCCAAGCTCAAACACGCCAAATCCTAGAATTTTATGTTAAATTGTGATTCATTTAAACCAATTTTTAGAGGTTCAACACCATGTTCAACTTGGCTGTGGACCATAGTCAATTAAAATATTATTCCCCCCATGTACATTATCCAAATCTAGTTTGCTTTTTAGCTCGTTAAAAAACTAACTACAAGGCGTAACTTTTTACCAAATCTTAAGTTCTACAGCTAAACTAGTAACAAGTTATGCTACCAAACCCGAAAGGGTTTTACGAAAGCAGGAAGTTCAACTTGGTTGTAGACCACCAGTCACTTGAAATATTATTCCTAACACATATGTTATTCAAATTTGGTTTGTTTTAGCTCATTAGAAAGTTAACTACAAGGTGCACCTTCCTACCAAATCTTAAACTCTACAACGAAACTAGTAATAAGTTATGTTACTAAACTTGAGAGGGTTTGTAAAGTTTTCCTAGGATTTCAAGCTCCCTACACTATCTCCATTCATTTCCATTCTTTCAAAACTACCCCAAACATCTAATCTATTATCTTTTCTTTCTACCATCTACTAAGACTGAACATTTTTTCTCCTACCAAAGAAGGTTGTGGGAGTAAGACTTCTCAAGATTCGAGTTAAAGATTATGTCCGAATAAAGAGCCTTAAATGATCTGAATTCACCTTTTTAAAAAGAAGGAAGGAGGTGAAGGAAGATCCAATTTGGTGGCCAATGAAAGGAGAAGGAGAAAGAGAAGGTTCCCAACTTGGTGGCCGATGAAGGGAGAAGAAGAAGGTTCCCATGCTTGGTGGCCAATGGAAGGAGAAGGAGAAGTTCCCCATGCTTGGTGGGAGTTTTCACCTCTTTTCATTTCCCCCCCAACAAATAATACTCAAACCTTCATTTTTTCCTTTGATCTTAAACTTTTACTTTACCATGGTTTTTTTTTTCTTATACTAAAAATCTTACCCATTTCCAAGAAAATAAAATCCCAACTACCTCTAGCCAACATAGGTCGTTACTTATGCATTTCATCCCTTTTGCTTGACCTATAAATTATGATCGCGCATCTCGATGTCACAAATCCTTCCCACATTCATTATCCATTTGATTTTGATTGAATATCTATTTTCTTTTCCTTGAAATTATTGTGTCACATATGGCCATGTCTCACAAGCTTCAAGCTGCACAAATGAATGAAGAACCAATTTTGGAGTCATCTTTAGATTTAGCGTTGACGTAACATCCTCATGATGAAGACCCCAACCCACGAGAGGTGCACATTCGTCTTGAAGTTGATCCCCTTTGAGTTTGGTACTATCGCATTTTTTCGAATTTTCGCACCTTGGTGATTTTGTTGTAAATTGACCCCACTTCTCATGATGAACTTAAAATTGTTTATGAAGGTTATTACGAGACGAAAGACACCTCCATCTTCGCATGGTCTTCAATTCCCGGTGTTGGACATTATCGTTGGTTACGAGGTCCAATTCGTCGACTACCTCCTAATAGTAAGGCAGACTACCTAATTCGCACCATTCGACACATTTTAAATTTCCTGCAATTGTGAACTATCATTGTGGCATAACATAAACTTCACATGTAATTGCAGTTCCTCGTCCTAGTGATGACATTCTTCATTTTGCACATTAAAATTCTTTAAAATTCTTCATTTAGCACCTTGTCAAAACATTCTTGACCCGCGAATGTTTACCAAATTACACTTGTTGATCTATAAAATTCGTTAAAATTCTTGCTTCTTTGGGCTTCCATAACATTCTCGCACCAAGAATATCATAATTATGTTCCTCGTTGAGCTTATCCATAATCTAAATAAATGTTTCATTCATTATGAAACTCATGTTGCCATTGTCACCCTATCCCCATGTTTATTTAATTGTTAAATTATTTTGAATTAATCTCATGCTTATAAGGCTTGAAGATTGTTCTATCTCTATTGGATCTTTCATTGGCACCCCCTCACTTGTTCCATGAATCTCAAACCTCCTTACTACTCACTAAATACTATAACAAGACCAATGTTTTGTTGCATTCCATGAATTTTAGTGTCTACTTTTATCCCCAAACATCTAGAGATTTTTCACCTTTAATTACGCCATTGAGGTTCTAAAACTATGGTTCACCAACATTTTGTCGAAGAAAAAAACTAACCCAACACCTTATTCACCAATACCATATTCTAGAAAAGAAAATAACTCCCCCACACAACCATGTGCATTCATCACCCTTATTCTAACACAAAGTTGTTAAAAACCCTTAAAAACCTTACCACCTTCGAATTTCCGTGATGCAGCTCTTAAAAATTGAAACTACCAAATGTGATTATGTCGGTATGGCTCACACCAACATGAATTAAGTTGAAATGTCATGGCTTAAGGGTCTAATTTGAAGGTTTAATTTAAAAGCTCAAATTATAGATTACCATTTCTACATTTGACCTTCTTTATTATTGTTGTTGTTATTACTTTTAATGATTTGGCACCATCAATTAAATTGGAATTGATTATTTTTCTTCTTGATTGAAACTACTTTTTATTTCAACCCCTAAATGTTGGAGAAGCCAAATGTTTTTGAGAATTTCAAATAGATGTGGTGATGGAAATTTAAATATTTTTCATCCATTATTTGGAGTTTCAAAGGGCTTTTTTAGAATTTTCAAATGGTCTTTAGATTGGGTGAGGTTTTGATAAGTGCACACAATAGGTCTTAGATTGGGAAACATAACTACACACATTTAGGTTTGTACCAATGAGAGTGGTGGGAATCCTAGGTGGGTAGCAAGGGGCTTACTCTTGGAAGTTCATTTATGAGCTAACCTAGGAGTTCCAATGCTAGGATCCCTTTGAGATTGTTGCTCCTTATCAAGGATCCTCACATTTGTAATAAAAAATTTGCAAGGTTTCATTTTTACTTGATAGACCACATTTTGGTTTGAAATCTTTTTGTATGAACACCTAATTTGATCATTGTGGGAATGTTGTATTAGGATGCATGCATCAATTGTGATGTCAAAAGGATTTTTTTCCTTGGGTTAAATGCACACTACACTCACTCAAAAAGGGTGGATGAAAGTCCATTTTTATAGTCCAAATCTAGTGATTTTTCAAAAATAAATATTTAAATGATGTTGAAGTTCACAAATTTTTCCATTTCCAAATTCATACCACCATATTTTGATCTTTTTTCTAAACCTCTTAAAATATAGGCCTTGAAAAAATCAATTTTAGATATTGAAATGGACTTTACGAATTTGAAAATTTCATTTTAAATCTTAAAATTTTTGAGAGACTTTTTCTTGCTTGATTTTTTCATCTTAAGTGTTATGGTACTTCAATGTGTGGTGGTAAAAAAATATAAGCTTAGTTTCCAATTCCACTAGAAGAAAAAAAATCCATAATGATAATTTTTTTGGGTAGTTTGGATTATAACATTGGATGTACCATTCTTTGTAAAGTCCACCTTGAATTGAATATTTATCCTTTTAGTAATTTTTTTTTGGGTTTGAAATATTAGAATGTAGGGTTCAATTTTTCATCTCACTTTTGCCAAGTTTTTCAAAGAAATTTGAATACAATGCAACAATACTTAATTCACTCAAAAAAAACTGCCATAGTGATTTCCAAAAAATTCCATTATAATGTGCTTTTACCCCTTGGTGAAGCTTTATACCCAACTTAGGACATTACATGCTTGGTTTTGTATGAGTTCAATCAAAGCTTTGGTATTTCAACATCCTTTACTTGATTTTGGTTGAAATTTTCACCAAATATTTTTGAATATATAAACTTAGATTCAAAGGTTAAATTTGTCATCTATGAATTCACAAATGATGAATGGAGTAAACCAAATTTTTAATTAAGGCTTTGAATAATGATCAATAAAAGATCTCACATGATGGTAAAAATGGCTTAAGTTTGTAAAGGTTAATGTTAGAGAGAGAACATTTTTTTTTATAGCGTTCTGTATTTGATTGGGTAAAAGGCACCAATGCGACCTTTCAACCTTTTTACCTGCATTATTTGTTGTATGCTTGGTTTTAACTTTTCAAGTTTCCTTTTGATGAATAATTTTATAATGTTTTATTGTGAAAGAAAAGGAAATTGAAGACTCCTGAGGTGCTATTATTTTTGGGTTTATCAAAATGTGAATGCCATGCAAATTAATCGACACCATGCAAGTGTTTTGATTCAACATTTAAAGTGATCATGAATATGTGTAAGAAGTAAAAATAGTAGACTCCAGAGCTCCCACAAAAATCACTTGTAAATGATTTGGTATACAAACAACTCATGGATGTTAACAAAAATCATAGAAGAAAATTAATATTACAATGTAGTTTACAGACCAAGGGTGAACTTTTCACATGATTTTTTCACATGTGAACATTTCAAGTTCAATTTGTTCTTTATGAAGGTGATTATTAGTATGCCTATCTTATTATCATGATTAAGCCTTGAGGTAACCATCACCTTAACATCACTTGTGTCTTACTTTTTTCTTCAAGACTTTGTTGACAGTAAATAGTTGTGGCCACCATAGTACTTGGGCCATTTGATAGCCCATTGTTAAATATTCAATTAAATTTAAAAAATTCAATTTGACACCCATTTTTTAATTAGTTTTTGTATTTTTAAAAGGTTGAAATACTAATTAGTATATATAAAAAACGTTGAGTAATATTAATCAATTAAAAACTGATGTCAATTGCATTTTTATGAAATTTAAAGAGGTAGTGTGTTTTTTACAATATTAAAAAAATCATTATCTCACTCTTGTCAAGTTGCTAGACTTTCTCATGTGCACTTACTAAATAATGGCTTGATTTCTTTGTGAAATTATTTATTAAACAAGACCCATTGAATGGGAAAGAAAAAACATAGGAAAAAAATCAAATTCTTATTGGGGTTTGGTTCCAAGATTGATTGAAACTATAACCAAATTGACTTTTAAAAAAATCCAATTCCAATTCCATTTTAGGCCTTTAGAATTTCATTTTATTTTTTAGTGTTTTCATTTTTCAAGCACATCAATGTGTTGTTGATTTTTCTTTTTCATGTTTCTTAAATAGATTGCTTTCAAATTTTTGTTCAAACATATTGTTCAAGCTTTTGTGATTTTCAAGTTGTTGTTTTTCTCAAGTTCTTGTATGATTTTCTTGAGCATCTTACATCAACTTCAAGCAAGCATGGAGATACAAGCAAAGTAAGTTCTTTCATTAAACACATTCATGGTTTTGTTGCTTGTTGTGTTGTTCATTAATTGACTTTCTTTTTTGTTTTTGTTGTGGGGATGGGTGTGATGATGGTGGTCTTCTTCACATGACTCTTCCTTCTTCTCATTGCATTGGTCATCATTTTTCTGCTTGTACCTTGCCTCATTTTTGCAAGTCCAAAAATTGGATTTTTTTTGTTGTTAGAGATTTTTTTGGGTCTTGTGAATTTGCAAGAGAAAAAAAAAAACTCTTTTGAATTTTATTTTTTTAAACTTGCAAAAAATGAAATTTATTATTATTTTCAAGAAGTCCATTTTTGGCCTTGTGAACTTGCAAGGCCAAAAAATGCACTCGAAATTATTTTTTTCTTCTTTAATTTTTCTTTGTTTGCATATTCTATTTTAATATTTTGAATGTCGGAACCAAAGATTACTCATAACTAGGAGTTATGGAACTAGGAACTGAAATTGACATAACTTGAAAATAAAAACAATGATCAAAATTGAAACCAAATTCAATATTTGAAAAAAGGACTATTGAAACCAAATTGAAATCAAATCGCTTGGAAAATGTTAAGAACCAAAATTGACGGGAACTAGACAACTTTGATTTAAACTTTAATTTAAACCCTAGGCTAATAACCATAGTGGGTTCTTAGGCAAAGCTGAATATTTGAGTATATGTCATGGTCACCTTCAACAAATACTTAGGAAAAAACCACCCACATATCTAATGGGGGTGTGGTGAAGAAAGCCCCAACATTGGTTTTAAAATTAAAAAACCTTAAAACCCACCTATTTATTAAGTGCGCTGATGTGGAGCAAGCCCATTAACCACAATGGGCTTACTTTGGTAGCAATGTTCTTTCCCCAATTTCCCAAAATTTCAAATTGAAAAATATGATTTCAACCTATGTAAAGGATTTTCCATGGAAAAAATGGTTCAAATTTGTTTGATGTTGAGTGTTTTTTTTTTCCCAGTATCACCATATTTTTATGATAAATTCTGATAGGTAGCCAATAATATAGAAGGTTTTTGTTTTTTTTTCTACTTTCATATCTAGTAGGGCAAAAGTATCCTTGGGTGGTACCACTAGGAACCACTTCAAGGAATGGTTAAGAAATTAAAAATAACCAAATCATTTTCCTAGGCCCTTTACTTTAAATGTTTTCACAATTTTTTTTTTTTTTTTTTTTTCATGTTTATCAATTTCATGCACTAATATATGGCTTGGAGTTTATTTTGGAGTTTATTTTTAAAAAATTGTTGAAAATTTAAAATCACCCCTTTAAAATATGAATTTTCAAAATCAAGGCTAAATTTTTAATGATAGCCTTGACTTTGAAAATTCATAATTAAATTATACTTAATTAATTTCCTATCTTATGGATGATCACCACTTTAGCTACATCACACAATTGAAAAAAGAAAACCCTAAACATTAAGGTCGTTTTCTCTAGTACAATTTAAAGTCAAGCATCAATGAGCGCTTAATTTGACTAGATTCTGCATGTTGCATTAAGTTGGCCCATCAGCACACCCAATGAAAATATTGGATGCAATGTTATTTGGTGTGCTTGGTTGGATTTAAGGCTCTTTGTTCTTCTAAAAGATATGTAAGGTTGCAAGTGGACCCCTTTTTATGTTAGGTTCACGGTCATATATGTGTGCCAACTTTTGGTCCTTTTTCCATTTAAATGTTGGAGATGGTGCACTTGGTAGTAATCTTGTGCCAATTGCTAAGGAGCTGTGCAAAAAACTCACTTATCCACTATTTGATTACTATTGGGCCATAATAACCTTCAAAAAGTTTGATCAATGGCACTTAAAAATTATCACATTATAAATAAAATTAAAACCTTGTAAAAACTTGAAGGAGTCTTTGTTTTGGTATTTGATCCTCCGTAGCATATCATCATCAGGTGTGAATTTTTGGATTTGGTTCTACTCTCCAAATAACAACTGCGATTCTTGTTAACATAATTTGTTACATGTGGGGGATGACCATTGGATCTATCCTCTAGGGTCCATAATTTGTGAAATGTGAACCTATATCTGATGAGTAGCCCTATTTTATTGGTGAAATTTTGTCAAAAAAAGAAATTTAAAATTCAAAAATCAAGTGATTTTGGAGTTTTTGAATTGCATAAATGAGAAAAAAAATAGTAGAAATGGCCAGATTTCTGTACTTGGTGTTTACTATGTAGCAAAAATATAGATAGATGATTAAGGATTTGTATTTCACATTTGGTTTGTAGCCAGATTTGGCTAAATCTTACTAGAGATGATCGCAAGCCATGTTTTCTATATCTTCCTATGGATGATCGCCACTTTGGCTACATACAAAAACTCTTAAAAGAACACTGCTACTAAGCGTAGTACAATTTTAAAAAAAGGATAGTTATGCTTTGCCTGGCCAAATATAGAATGGTTAAATACAGGTGAATGCCTTCTTACCCACTCTAGTGGCAACCATCAAGCTATCCAGATGGAGGAACCTTTAGCCTTCTTTTGAGGGGAAAAAAGAGGGGAAGAATGGGCAACCATAACGCTCCTTGTTGTTGCTGTTAGAAAGTGGCCAAAGTGTTAAAAAAAAGGTATTTTACCTTTAGAGGATGGAGAATCCTTCAAGTCACGTGTGGCTTTGTATCAATCTTCGGATGCCTTGATGCATCTCCTTATTCATTAGGTCATGATTGATTGACAAAGAAAGAAAGAGCCTATGTGTCATTCTTCTCACATCTTGATGCAACCTTACCCAACTCTTGGTTAGTCACCAATGAAATTTCTACAACCATGATGGCTAGGTTGGTCTATTGTAGCCATGATCCTATCTACCAACTTTGAACACATCCTGAGGTATCAAATTTTGTATGTTGGAATGTTCTTCAAACTCACATGCACAAATCCTGTTCATTATACCTATGGCTTTTGCTAGTTGTGAACAATAAATTGACTTTCATAGCAATTTATTGATTTGTCTAATTGGCTGAAACCTTGACTCAGGGTTATTTGTTCTAGTAGTGGTAGGTCAATTGTTACTTGTGACTAGTATTCAATTGGGATGACAGATATCCTCCAAATCTAGGTTGTTGAATGGGCCCATCAAACTTAAATACTAGGTAGTACAACTTTTACATACCCAAGTTGTTGTTTGGTTATCATTTTTAAGGTTTTATCAAATTTTTGGGTTAAAATTTTTTTTTTACAATTTTTGAATTGACGTTTTCTAGCATAGGATAGCCTCAAGTGGCTATGTATTACATTCTGACCAAGAAAATATATTGTTAGCTTGATAACAACAGAGCTTCGATTTGAAAAGTTAATATTAAATGATAATTGATATTATGGGCAGCCCAAAAAATATGGGGTTTTTTTTTGGTGGGTGGAAACTTTCATTCTAGGGGCTAACTTCTGGGGAAACAAGTTGTGCAAAATTTTATTTTAAGATTTTAAAGTCTTGCTTCATGACATTCAAGCCACCCAACTCCAAAGATGTACAAGGAATTACAAAATATTTAAAATTGTGATTTAAAATAATAATTCCAAGGACAAAAATTACTCAAAATTCAATATCTCCGCAACCTTAGATCTAAAAATTAGGAAATCACCTCTAAGAAATCCACCTGTTGAGGTGATTTTCAACAGTACCAAAAGTGCATTGCTATTCCCCTAAATTGTGTTGGTTTGTTTTTTTGAATTTTGAATTACACAACTATTCATTATCCAATAATTGTTACACAATAACAAGTTTCAACATGATGAAGCAACCTTGGGGCACACGACTTTCAACCCATACCAAGAGTGAACTGCCTAGGTGCTGTGATTTGGGAGATCTCAAGATAACATTGAACAAAACAAAAACAAATTAAACAAACTACCTTTCATAATAAATAGATGTGAAATCAGAGGCTTCAATTCAAACAAAGGAAAATGAAGTTTTTTTTTGCTTGTTGATCTTTATCCCTTACATTATGTGAGATTTAGTCTTCAATTTCAATTTGAATAAGGAAATGGGAACTTCTTTACTTGTGGGTGCTAGTCTCTTACAATTTGTGAGATGTAGGCTTCAAATTCCAACAAGGAAGTGCAACTGCTTTGCTTGTTGGTTTCATTTTTCCTAGGTGTGGATTATTTGCATACCACTACACTTTCTGTAACTTGAATTGCACTTTGATCTTGATGTCTAATTCACCCAAAAATGGTGTGCATCCAAAACACTTCACTTTTATGGGGTTTGAAAATGAAGGATTTAAGTGGAGATTAGGGTACGTGCATCTTCAGGTATAGGTAATTAATTTATAACTAAAGCAAAGTTCAAACCTAATGCCTTCGCAGATAGTAAGCCATGTTTTTGTTTCCCCTCCCTTTTTTTTACACCCAATTTTTACCTGAAGTTGCCATGATCCATGAGAAGAGTTAGCCAAAATGGTGATCAGCCATAAGAAGACTTAGCCAAATTTGGTTATAGAGGAAAGAAAATAGAAAGATTTTTCTATATTGTTGGCTATTTTATAAAAGCTAACAGAGAAGTCTGTTGACTTTAAAAAAAAATTCTCAAAAATTTGGCAATTCAAAACATTCAAAACATTGATTTTTTTTCATTTATGCCAAAGTGACAATCAACCATAAGAAGATTTAGCCAATACCTGTAAAGAAGATATGAAAATAAAGAAATAGAAGGGTCCCAAGGTTATCATCTAGAGCCTAATATACAGATCTAGTAATTGTTTTTTCCTAATAAGAAAATCACAAGATTATTTTATTCTAGCAATAAAAACCCCCAAAAAATTGAATTTTTTTCCCCCTTTTAATTTTTTCCAACTAGCACAAAATTGTTCAAACAAAATCTTGGTAATAAATATATTATTGGCATAGTTAAATAGCATAATTTTTTTCTTTTGCTAAAGAAAACTAAGTGCGAGGCTTGTGAAGAAAAGCACAAAGGCTTTGTAAGTCCAAGATTGTGTTTTAGTTTTGCAAAAATAAAAGAGATTTTGAAGCTTGAAAAAGATGATCATGAGAAATTTTGTAAATTGATCTTACCACAAACAAATGGATACCATAGTACCATGGCAGCAAGTTCAACATTTCAGTATCCAATAATTATTTTATTAAAAAAATTCCCATGTGAAAAATAGAATAGTTCAGATTGTTCTAAAAGATTCTAATTTTCCTTAGCAAAATTTTTTCTTTGAAAAAATATTTTCAGCAAAATTTCAACATTTTTTGAAAATAATGTAATTAGTGTCAAAGTACAGCAATGAATGTTGGAGCTACTTCACAAAAATAAAATAAAATTATGGGTTGTTGCATGAACCTGTTAACTATTGTGTGGAAATGTTCCAAAACAAAAGGGTTGAATTATATGGGAAACTCCAGCTGTTTTTAAAAAGTTGAACCTGTTTGGCTATCAATCAACTTTTGCTTTTCCATTTTATTTGATAATTGCCAAATTGCATTATAGTAATACATCACCCCTCCCAGATATGTTTTTGGATATAGACACACTTACATCATAGTAGTTCCAAAAAGCTTGCGAGTCTGAAAGTTCAGATTTTCCAAAAATGTTCCAAAAGTTCTAAAATTCAAACAAATTTACCAAATATATTCCAATATACAAAGGATGTAAAAGGTTTCAAGAGCATGTAAAACAATTTATTTCATTTTATGTGTAGGCACTTTTGTGGGCATAACTTTCAAGCAGGCTCCGAAGTAAGTACCTTACAAATCTATATGGCCATCTTAGTAATAGTTTCCTTCCAGATTAAGTTAATACTTTACATAGAAGGGAAGGGTAGTGACCGAGGGCATTTGTTTAGTGGGAAGGGAAACTAGGGCTCTCATTCTCATTTTTGAGGCATTCAAATAGATGATGGCCTTCCCCTATACCAAAAAACACAACCCAAGTTTTTTCATAGTAGGTCCAAATGTTGATTGCATTTCATTAAAAGGGTGTACTTGAGTTGTTTCAAGAGCATGAAACAAATATTTTTCATATCAAAAAATTGGATACATAACTCACAACTACATGCGTTTCCTCTATTAAAAAAAACAACCAATTTTTTTTCATGGTAGGTCCAAATGTTGATTACATTTCAAGGGTGTAAAAGTTGTTTCAAAAGCATGAAAAAAATATTATCTATATCAAGAAATTGAATATGTAACTTATAATTGGGTCCACTCATGATTGGGGTACAAAAAGGAGTGTCTAAGTTTTAAAAGACTGGAAATGACAACTTTTGATTTTTCCTATTTACATCATTGTAATTGTATTAGATTTTTTTTATGCCAATAGATAAAATGGTGTCATGTTAAATCAATAAAAAAATATTAAAAAATTTGTACATTATATATATGTCTTTTTGATTCCTTTAAGCTTAATTATATCAAGTGTGCAAGGTACATTTCTTTATAAAATGAACCAAAAAAAATACATTAAAAAATGCAATTGATGTCAAAATTTTTTTAATGGATATGATGCTTACATTCATGTTTGGTCATGTTCATTGCATGCATTTGATTATATTAGAAATCATATGAATTTTTTGAAAATAACAGAATTCAATTTTTGGCATTACAAGGGAAAGGACTATTTTTTTGGGCCATTTGGTTGATTTTTTATATTCACTAGGCTTAAGATTTATAAATTGAGGTGTGAGTCACATGTGTAGAAAATAATCACTCAAAAAAAAATGTGAAATTGTTTATAAATGTTTATTTAAACATTTTTTGTATTTCCGGGTTTAAACCAAGGTTTAAATGCACACCAATGTACACATGAAAAAAATCATCACCATCACATGAATTATTTTAATTTTGACTATTCAAATTTTCTCACTTAAATTTATCTTGTGTAAATATTATTTATAAAAAATAATGTATTTTTTTAAAAATATCTTTTTTCCTTTTTATGGAACCCCATCTGTGATTGGGCCCAACTATATGTCTTTCCCCTATAGGAAAAACAACCCAATTTTCTTTCAGAGGAGGTCCAAATGTTGATGGGTGCAAACATGATAAAAGGAGCTGTGGTCGCTTTCATTCTTGAAATATATTCGCTTATATTCTTGAACTATTTCAATAAAAATTATATTATTATGTTAAGGTTTGTATCACAATATGTCATTTTCAAAAAAACTCAAGTTTTTTTATAAATTTTTTATTACTTAAAAATTATTGATTACAATGTTTTAAAAATGACCAAACATTGATTACACTTGTTATGACGTGACTCCTATTGATGTGATCACACCTTGATTCCATTTCAGTTAAAGAGTGTAAAGGTTTCAAAACCATAAAGCAACTAATTTTTTCATATCTAGAAAAATTTAAATACATAACCCGCAACTATATATGCCCAGCCTCCATACAAAAAAAAACCCTTTTCTTATAATACCAAATGTTGATTCCATTTCATGAAAAGGGTGTAAAGGTTTCAGGAGCATGAAAAAACGAAAATTTGCATATCTGGCCAAATATTAAATAGACCTGTACCTGTATGCCCAGACCCCATACAAAAAACAACCCAATTTTCTTTATAAATTCAAATGTTGATTCCATATCACCAAAAGGGTGTAAAGGTTTCAAGAGCACTAAAAAGCTAAATTAAATATGTAACCTGCAGCTATATATGCCCAACCTCCCATACAAAAAACAACCCAATTTTTTTATAGTAATAAATGTTGATTCCATTTCACTAAAAGAGTGCAAAGGTTCCAAGAGCATAAAACAACTAAATTTTGTGTATCCAAACATTACACAACTATTTTCCCTATGAATTCTCTAGTGTATCTAGAGAGCACCTTGTAAAGCATAAAATCCCATTGGGCTTTTGAAAAACCGAAAGTTTTGCTTCTGTGGGCATTTTGTTTTCCTAATGCCAGGCATTCGTTTTTTTACTCTTGTGATACACAAGGGGTATCATGGGGAAAAAAAATACGAGGTCACTCTTTACACTCAGTAGAGCATGCATGTGAGGGCATTACTGGAATTGGGCAGCACTTGACTGCCGCCCCATGCAGGCCCTTATTTTGGTAATGCCCTCACCTTGTGCTTTACCTTACACTAATATGAATATATGTAAACCAACTCAACGGTCAAGGTGGAGGGGGTGTGGGTGGGTGGGTGAGTGAGTGAGTGCAGGGTTGAATTTGGAGGAGTATGAATAGCAAGCACATGGCATGTAGTGGATGGACGCATCTCAGAAATTGGATTTGGATTTGGACACATTCTTTCTGGAAGGAAGGGGTTAAAGATGTGGAAAGTAAAAAAGGAAGAGAAAAGAAAGCCAGAAATGAAGAAAAAAAGTAAAAAGTAAAAAGTAAAAAGCAGGGGGAGGAGGAAAGGGGTGTGGAATTTGGACGTAGTAAAATCTCAGATCTGCTGCACCACAAGCAATGGAATCGGACAAAAATTTCAGGAGTGTTGTTTATGCAGCAGCGTGGGAAAATCTGGGCCCATTCCAGCGCAGAATGTGTAGCTATTTCTGCCTAGCCGCTGCTGTTTGTTTTCACGTTTGAGTCGCCACCTCGCTCGTCCACACTCTCTCTCCCTCGCGTCTCTCTCTCCCGCCCGTCCGTTTCGCTGCTCTCTGTCTTGGCAATCGTATGCTGTGGGTGTTGTGATTTGGAAGTGCAATCCGCAAGTAACATCAAGCGTCAACGCTCGACAACAACAAACAAACAATTGGATCACAGAACGAAAGATCAGTTCAACACTCCTAATGTGTTTGTATATATATTCAAGCTACTACTGTGGTGCAGGATCCAACTAATCTCCACCCATCACAAGAGATTGCAGCAAGCTTAAGAAGTTCTAATTAGAGATGTAACTTAATTCAATTGATTCATAGCTTTTGTTTGTTCTTCTTTAGATTCAGTCCACAGTAAGTCTCCGATTCCGTTTTCCATTTGTTTTTGCAGTTTCTTGTGTTGTACATTAGTATTCACGAGTACGTCTTGTGGTGGTGGTGGCTTTTTTCCGTCTTCCAAGCTAGCTAGCTTGCCTCCTGGGCCTTATTAGAACGGATCTGCATCATGGGTAAGCAGCAGCTGGAGCACAGCTTACCGGCTTTGATCCAGTCCATTTTGTGGCATTTTCAACAAGTCTGGGCATCACGGCGGCGTTGGATCAAGCAGCCCATTAGTACTGTTCTCATGGCAGCTTCCGAAACTGCAGCAACAATTACTGTACTACCTGCGCCGCAAGAGTCGCCGCCTGCACCGTTCCAGCTCCTCAACTACAACTCATGCAGCAGTCATCTGCTGGCGCATCATCGACATGATCAGTCTCGTGGTGCAACTCCGTCTACAGTTCCCTTCCCTACAATCGACAGTTGCAGTTTAGACAACCGTGAAATGCAGACCGTAGTGGCGGATTTGGATGGCACACTGCTACGATCCAGCAGTTCATTCCCTTACTTCATGCTCATCGCTTTCGAAGCCGGCAGTCCTCTCCGTGCCCTCCTTCTCCTGCTAATCTCTCCACTGGTTTACATTCTTTACCATTTCATCTCCGAAGCTGCCGGGATTAGCTTGCTCATCTTTGTCTCCTGCGCTGGACTCAAAGTCTCGGCCATCGAGTCCGCGGCCAGAGCCGTGCTGCCCAAATTCTACCTCGAAGACATGCATCCCGTGAGCTACAAGCTGTTTACTGCTTGCGCTCATCGGTACGTGGTGACGGCTAATCCTAGAATCATGGTGGAGCCGTTTCTGAAGGATTATCTGGGCGTGGACGCCGTGATGGGCACCGAGATTCAAGTCTCCAAATCCGGCTATGCCACCGGCTTCGTCACTGCTCCTGGTGTGCTCGTGGGCGCCCACAAGGAGCATGCTGTGAAGAAAAACTTCGGTACTGGTGCAGACGACGTTCCTGATGTCGCACTTGGTGATCGACCCACGGATTACCCTTTCATGAGACTGTGCAAAGTAAGCCAAATACAATCCATCTGGAATATTTCCTTGCAGAAATCCTTGATCTGGATTTCGTCTTTGGTGCATTTGCATGCTCCAACAGGTCACGAAGATCTATAGGAATCAAGATCTAGAAGCATGGTTAGGTGCCTGTATTGGCGAATTCATGTGTTTTTCTTCTTGCTGTTGAATGCAGGAAGCGTACATGGTTGTGGGTGGCAAGGATGTGGAGGCAGTGCCAAAGGAAGAGTATCTGAAGCCATTGATCTTCCATGACGGTCGTCTAGCGTGTCGTCCCACTCCTTTGATGTGCATGGCGGTGATTCTGTGGACACCCATAGGACTATCGCTTGCAATTCTTCGAATTTCCTTGGGTGTTCTGTTCCACCCACGATGGACGTTGTCGGTTCTGCGCTTTCTAGGCGTGGTTATACATGTCAAAGGAACTCCACCACCTTGTCCTAGAGCTACTGGTAGTAGTGATGCTAGTACTACTGCCAGTAGCAGCAGCGGCCGAGGGGGGGGCGTTTTGTTTGTGTGCTCTCACCGGACTTTACTTGATCCCTTGTTTGTCTCTTTTGTACTGAGAAGGCCTGTGACAGCAGTAACCTACAGCATCAGCCGAGTTTCAGAATGGTTATCACCCATCAAGACAGTGAGACTGACGCGGAACCGCAGCTTCGATGCCAACACCATGTCAACGCTCTTGAACGAGGGAGACTTGGTGGTTTGCCCAGAAGGGACCACTTGTCGGGAGCCGTTTCTGCTTCGTTTCAGTGCCTTGTTTGCTGAGCTTGCGGATAAAATCGTCCCAGTAGCCATGAATATCAAAATCACCATGTTCCATGGCACCACTGCTCGCGGCTGGAAAGGCTTAGACCCGTTCTTTTTCTTCATGAACCCCAGACCCACTTACGAGGTCCGCTTCCTGGACCAGTTGCCCTTGGAGCTCACCTGTCTCTCCGGTGCTAAGACCAGCCACCAAGTGGCTAATTACATCCAGGAGACACTGGCAAATTCCCTGGGCTTTCAATGTACAAATCTCACTCGCAAAGACAAGTACATGGTGTTGGCAGGGAACGATGGTGTGGTGCAGCAGCAGCAGCAGCCGGATCAAAGATCCAAGCTGCTGCAGCACTCATGCAGCAACACTTGAGAAAGATCATAAATCTACTAAGTCTAGTCTACTAATTACCACAGGTGCAGCTCTGGCTGCAGCTAGCTTAGCTGGGTGCTGCTAGATTAATCAAACTCAGGATTAATAATTAAACACTCGGATCTTAATCTAGATTACAGTGCCAGGCCGCTCATGAAGATCAATAACATGAGGCCTGCAGGTATAGAATATTATATATGAGTAGAATTAATTTCAGGATCACCAGCTGCAATAGATCGTATATATTAATTATATAACTTAGCTAGTTTGTGCAGGAATTAAGGAATTTTTTTAGCAGTAGTAAACTTAATATACCTACAAAATGAATTTATTGGGCCAGCTCATCATTTCACACATATATGAAGCACAGTGATATATAGCTGGCTGGTTACACATGAAAGATCAGTGCAGGCATCGATTAGTGAAGTCTAACTGATCTCCAAATCTCTGTCTTGATGTAAATATTATCCTCAGACTCTCTCTTTTTCAGATGGATTTAATTTGTCAATTTTGGAGGTTAATAATAATCATAGTGCTGATGATTCTCAATTTGGAGAATTAATCACTGATCATACTGCATGTATGAGTCTGGGCCAGAGATCATTCATGACTAATTCAGGCCCAGCTCCAGGTTTGATGATGCCAACCAGCACTTCCAGGAGATTCATTATAAACTTGTATCGCCAGTTGATCATATTAGTGTAGGCTTGGGGGAGACCACTTGGGCTTTACAAGAAGGCACAAGTGTGGTACTTCTAGATTGATTTTTGCATTTAATTTCTCCACAGTCGACACATCTAGTTGTACATGGTACAAATTACAATCTAATTTTCTTAGTAGTTTTCACTATTTTTTGGTTTCACAAATTTTGTATGTGTACAACAGTGTTTACAGTGGGGATCTTTCTAGTCCCAGGGCATAAATCTTGAGACATTCAAGGACCAAATTCTAGCCTGTACTGAGCTCAATATGGGGGGTGTGGGGATTTTTGTTCTGAAACTTGACACCCATTATGCACTGGCATTGACATGTTTTTGCACATCTGAGATGAAAATTTTCATATTCTGCACTTTGACTATCAGATGTGCACCTAGGAGCTCTGCGTCAATTCTTGTGCAGTTTACAACAAAAAACTTCTGGTCCACACAGAGTTTTGAAATCCATGATGTTGAGATGAACTACAGTTGGGAAGTAGTGCTCGCCATGATGTGGAAATTAAGTGCTCCCAACCTACAGACAGTGCACAGTTTATTACACCATTTATCATGTACCCCCATGGAACTGTCATGTCCAAGTCATTCTTCAAGAGTTCTTGTCCTTCCAGTTGTTGGTCTCCTCAATATTGCACTCTTTTGTACCTGGCTATGTGCACCTGTTGAATGTTGAATGTTCTGGCTGACCTACCTTCCTAATACCTCTATTGTACCACTGAAGTTCCATCACTTTGCAACAACATATTGCTATCAAATAAACTAAGTGGCACTTGTGGTTGTAATTTGGCCAATCTCAACCCTTAACACCTCAACATTAGGGCGGACTGCTTTTCGGTGTATTTTTTGCCCTTTTTTTACTTTTAGGGGTTAACGCATAAACATCAGGGAAAAGCAAAAATACACTGAAAAGCAGACCAAATTGGTCCATCTTGACGTTTAGAGGTGAAGAGCCTAAACCATTATCACAATCATTTTACCTTTATTCAAAGCCTTAGGTAGATGTATGGTCCAATTTATTCATCTATGAATTATGAGATGAGAAATCTAACTCTTGAATTGAAAGTTTACACAATCAGAATTCTTCTAATAAAAATTTGAGCCAAAATCAAACAAGGGATGCTGAGAGAAAAAACCAGATTGAGCTCTTACAGGACCAGGCAAGTGCTGTCCAAGGTTGGATCTGAAGCCTCAACAGTGTACAGTACTAACAGTCTCAAAAGTGTAACAGCATCACACTCCTTGTGCCATTGTGGGTACTTGATATTTTTAGACAGCCTGCACATGGAGCTCTTGCAAAGGAATATTAATTAGTATTCAAAGCAGCTTAGTTGCTTCCTGGACTTTCCTTAATCACAAACAACTATGGCTATATGGGTGGAGCTGAAAAAAGAAAAGGATGTGTGGACTATTTACATGACTTTTTAGCAATCTGACATCTGTTTTCTACTTGCTGGACAAAAGAATTGTTATCTTTGAATCAAAATAGGTACCACATAAGTGGAGCCTAAAGTGACCGGACTGGACCTACTTAAAGCAAGTAAACAACTTTAACAAAGCAATTTGGTGTGTTTTTTTTGTCCAAATGTGGAGTTGGCCTTTGCAGATACTGAGATCACCTTTACCACTAGATCAAGCAACAAAGTGCACAATCAAGTTGAACCAAATATAACAAGTGCATAAAGTTACATTTGTTGGATTCTCTGTCTTTCATCAACCCGGTTATGCCCAGAGTGGACCAACAACCACCACTTACCATCATCCATTGGAAGCTTGTTATGACTCCATCGTGGATGAACCGCAAGTGAGTTGAAGTTGGGTTGGGTTTCACCTTGGTAACCTGTACCTTGGATCAAAGGATAGGTCTGGATAATAGGTAGGATAATAGGGCATGGCTACATACCCTATAAAGGATAGGGTCCAGCCAGGGTTTTCTTCAACTTTGTGGTGTAGCTGAAGTGGGCAATCATTCATCCAATGATTTAGCCAGATTTGGCTACAAACTAGATATGAACTAGAAAAGAAAACCAGAATCCTTCTACATTCAAGTGGCTAACTACTGGAACTTGTGATAAAAATTTGGTGATTTGAATTTCTTTTTCCTTCAAAATCTGGCAAATTTGGGTCATTTTTTTCCATGAAAAATGCTTTGTATAGGTTGAAGTCACATTTTTCAGGTTCAAATTTAGTGAAGTTCTGCCCCAAAAAAACATTGGATCCAACATGTATAGTATAATAGGTGGCTACTAGGTGAAAGGAAGAAAGAAGGAGCCATTCAAGGAATGGACAATGCTTAAAAATATATATTCTTTTTAAGTTTGAAAATTCATCATTGGAACAACATGAATTGAATTGAATTTGTTTGTTCTTTGGAATAATTTTCTACAATTGCTACCACCAAAATTTCATGCAAATTCATGATGTTTCTTGAGAGTTTTCTTTATATATTTAAAGTATTAAGAAAAGGATGTCAATATGGTGAAAGTACACTAAAATGACCCCCTTTATATAGTCACAAATTGTATTGGTTTTTTTAGTGGTGCGTTTTTTAGTCTAATTCATGTCAAAACTAAAAAGGAGTTTCACAATGTTTTTGCATATTATGGTAGAAGGCAAAAGAATAAAATAAAAATTATTTATTTATTATTTATATTTTGATGAGTTGGAATATATTTGTACAAGAGGGTGAAAGCACACTAGGGGGTAGCACTTTAAGCAAGAAAATATACCTTTTTTTGGGGGTACATTTTGTATTATTTTGGGGCAGTTTTTCTTTGATTTTATTTAGCATTTTAATAAAGCTCGATGGGTGGGTCTTGCAATCAAGCTCCCTTTTGCCTTTACACTCGATGATTTCCATCTAGCCTAAGGAAAATATATAAAATGGATTTTGATACAAAGGTTGTCAACATAATTCTTATTATCTTTCAAATGAAAGTAAATTTTTAACAAAGTGTTTTTTTTCAACACACTTATGCTCATTTGAATGAAAAACTTGTTCAAATGTTTTGTGAAATCACATAAATCAAAATTTTCAATTGTAATTGAAATGGTACAATCAATTCATATTTAATGTATAAAATTAAGTACTTCATCAAGTTTTACATAATTATTTGAATAATTTTAAAATTATATTTGCATTTTGTAGTAGTATATTGTGACATTTTTTCACAAATATATTATTTAATCATTTACTATTAATAAAAAAATGTAGTTTCCTTGAACAATTGCATTATTTGGCAATTGAACTACCTTGTTTTGAATATAATTTATGAAAACCTCTTTTAATATTGGCTTGCAATAAAAGTTGAAAGTTGCATAGTTTCAAAAAACAATATTTGTGACAACATTTTTCGGACAATGTAGTGTGCTTTCACCCAAAAGCTATACATAACTGTGTATTGAAAAATGCAATATACTTTTAAAATGATTGAAATGATTTTAAGATCTTTACAACATTTGTAGCATCTATTTCACACATGATTTCACATAATTTGAATCATGTGAAAAGTTTAATAATTTTCATTTGACACATGGGGTGTCTTCAAGGTGTTGATCATATAAATATGTGTGGAAATGAAATTTTGACAAACAATCATTTTGAAATAGAAAGTAACAAACATTGAAAATTGGGCCAATGCATAATATCCATTTCAAATCCTTATTTGGATGATTAATGAAACCAAATACTAATGTAATTTGAAATGAAAAATAGGCTTTGTTATATCATATAAAAATATTCATGTGGTTCTTTGATTTTAAAAAATCAGATTTATTTATTTTCTAAATAATATTACATAGCAATACTTTTGTGAAAATCACAGCTATAAGGCCCAAATACCCCAAATAAACCCAAAATTAAATGCACCATGTTTTGGAAGCAATTATATTGTACATGCTATAATATTAATACCAAATACTTAAAAAGGGCTAAAAAGGGGGTCAAAAACATTTAATGTGTTTTTACTCAATAGTTTTTTAAAAAACTCAAAAGTCATTTTTGTTATCAAACATGCACCAAATGTTTACAAATTTATTATCATTTAATATGCTTTTCAAGAAGGCCACATGTATTAACCATTCAAAATTATTTTTACATGCATCCTATTGGATTTTTATTTCCAAAAGTCCTTAATGATTATGATAGTTTAGAATTTGTGATCATGATTTGAAAAACATAATTTGTAAATTTGATTATAATGTATTTAACATGATGAAAACATTTCAAATTTTTGGGTCTCAATTTGCTTGAGTGTAAAAAAACTATTGTCTCACACATTCTTCTATGTAATTTTTTTAAAAAAATACCATAAAATGCAATGATAGGTGCTTCTTAATAAAAATTTGAAATTGCAATAATGTAATATGCAACAAACACATCACAAAAATGTTTAAATATAACCATAGTTATGAATATAAATGGTATTTTGGTAATACTATAAAAACACCAAATTCATGTTTTGCAAAATAAACACATCATACATGTATGGAAATGTTATGTTTGGAATCATTTGTTTGAGAAGCAATTGAGTGTACAAAATATTGTCTCAAACTAATGTATTTTCATCAGTATCCATTAAATGCATCTTTTCACCAATTTTTAGGCCCATCCATTAACAATGATTATGCAAACATGTATTTGGATCCTTTTAAAACTATTGAAAATTGTGCATGTAAGAAAATACCTTATTTTATTAAAAATATATATATTAAACCAATTTTGAAGGTGTTAACAAGGAAGTATATTAGTGCCACTATATTTTTACGTTTGAAATTAGCCTCTTAAAGTTATAGTCATATGGTTTATAATGGGGTGCCAAATTTTCAAAATACCCATAAAATATGCCCTCTTTTCATAAAATATCAAAATTTCATATATTTGAACCCAAAGTCCGTATAATAATGCCACATGTCATATGGTTTCGATGTTTGAAGATCTTGACACATAGAAAATTGTGCAATTTGTATGTTTAAATGGCAAGGTTGGTGGAAATGTGTAAAGTTTTTCTAGCATTTGAAAATACTAAAATACTTCAATACCCTATAGAAAATTGTACACTCAAGCAAATCCAAACCCATTTATATCATGGGTCATAGGGCAAAAGTGTCTTTATGAGGTACCACTAGAAACCGCCTCAAGGAATTCCTTGAGTTGGAACATTAACCAAATAATATTCCTAGTTCCACTTTTTTTTTTATGTTTTTACAATTACAATTTTATTTTATTTCATGTGTATCCATTTCATGCTAAAGTATATGGCTTAAAATATTTATTGGAATATAAAAAAGATGGGAATCATGACAAAATTATTTTCCTAATTACAATGGTCCTTTTCAAAATCATGCTTCTAAATTTTAGAAATTCATAACTAAATTATACCTTATTAATTAATTACTTAAATAAATAACCAAATAAAATGTTATCAAAGGTACCTTAAAATTTTGTTACTAAAAAACAAAACCAAAACATGTTTCAAATCAATGTTCTTATCAAAAAAGGTCAAGTAGAAAAAATGTTTTATATTCACAAGAAGAAATTCATATGACTGCATTTATGATTGGTTCTGTAATCATGTCAAACATCAGGGTGTGAGTACACATATAAGAGCCAAAAACCATGTCAAATAGTGGTGAAAACTATGAATGTTTTTACATATGTTTTTTTCTTGACATTTTAAAATTATGTTAATCATTCCAAGTTGTGTTAAATGACTCATGAATGTTGAGGAACTTAAATTAAAAATTCATTAAATTAAATTTTGGGTTTTGGTTTTAGTAAAAGATGTTTGAAGTTCAATAGTTATTGCATCAGATAATGGTTAATTTTCAAAGGACTAAGTAAAGGACTATTATAATAACATGATTTTGATGGTAAATGTTTTTAAAATGATAGTAACCTATTACCCACATTCAAAAAATAATCAAAATTTAAAAAATAAGGAATTAAAGTTTATTAGAAATTTAAAGTATTTTTCAAAAATTTCAAATTTCAAGAGTCTTTTTTTACCACATGTAAATGGGGTGTAATGTGCATGACATACAAAACAATCTTGCAATTTATGATACAAGAAACAAAAACCTAAAGTAATTAGTTTCATATTTTAGTATGATTCAATATTATGATAAATTTTCAAGATAAAATGCAAATTTTGGCAAAATTCATACACTTTGAAAAGTTCATATTTATTCATCAATGATTAACATAAAATAGGTGATTTATTGGGGCAACTATATGTATTTTTAAAAAAGAGTTGCAAAAGATTTCATTCAAAAATTCTTTCATGTGAAAAAGTGGAAAAATACTACAAAGGACTCATAATCATTTTGTAAAGTAATTTTATTGGCTCCTTTCTGTGTACCCACACCCATCATATGATTAAAGGGCCCTTAGTCATATCAAACATTGAGTTGTTTAAGATAAGAAGTCATTGAATGTTTAATGTGACATTTTTCATCTTATAGTCATAAAGGACAATTGTCAAGTTATATAAGACAAGTGTCACAACCCTAGCCTTGGGCTCACGACCAAGGCAAGGGCTTGCAAGGGTGAAGGCCAATAGGGAAGCCCGGGAGTCACATCTCATGCTCCCAAGAGTGCAGGAAAGTGCGAGGGAATGAACCTTCACACTCCCAAGTGAACAGCTCCCAATTTGGGAACTGGAGTCCCAATGTACTCTTGAATTTTCAGAGAGCAATTTTAAGGGTCAAAACCCATTGGATTGAAAAGTTCCTTATATCATTGGAAAGATCTTGAAACTTAGATGTCTAAAATGAGATTGCATGACCATTTGGACACTTAAATCACAAGTTATGGCCAAAAGAAGGGCCAAAAGTCAAATTGACAAATTGACTCCTGACCACTAAAAGTCAAGAATCGCCCCAATTTTGTTGTGTTCAGGTGGGTTGCCACATACTGTTGGAAAGATCTCAACAAGGGCTACAACTTTTCTTTAGACCTCACCTTAATCAAAGGTTTTCACACAAAGTTATTAGACCCCCAAAGTCGTAAGAATTTCAACTTTGGGAATTTCGAAACTTCCACTTGGGAGTTTGGGGACAAAATGACATTTGGGTGTTGATCCTGTGGCCATGCATAGAGTATACTATAAGGGGGAAGGTGGTGGCTTCTCCCAAGTCCGGGTCATGGTGAGTCTTCTGAGTTCGTGTTTGCCTGTGGTGATCCGTGCACCAAAAGTGTTCCAACTACGGATTAACCAACTTGTTGTTTGGTTTGTGCAAGTCCATGTGAGTAATTGATTTGCTTGTTAATCTTCCTAATCCTGACCCTAGAGCTCTAACACACCCCTTTACCCCCGAAATGTTGTGAGCCAAGGAGTGCACCCCAATTCCTTCTTCTTCCATTGTCTTCACCTTTGGATTCACAAATGAGTCCATTAAGGAACTTGGGGGTGCGTCATTGAAAGTGGATGAAATCAGTATGTCCAATAAGTTGTTGGACATTAAATGAAAATTTCAAGATAGGAAGATAACAATGGAAGAAATGTAAGTAAAACTAGTAAAAGTTGAATATGTTTTATCTAAAGCCTAGCAACAAGGCTAACCTATCATGGAACTTGTATGCCATCAAACACCTTCATTCTTGCTTCTTTTTTTTTGCATGTTTCATTGCATTTAATCACAACCAATAACTTGCTGCACAAGGTCTATGTGGAACTTTGATATTATTACACTTTCCTTATACATTGTGGGAGCAGTTTGGACAAGTAGCTAGGGGTGTAGTAATATGTGAACAAAATGGTAGTAAAAGAAATTGTATAATTGTTCAATATGTGCTAGGAGTAGAAATTAGATTTCAAACAAATGATATTGGAGGACAAGATCAAGTGATCCACCATGGGGGAAGCAACATACAATGAAGCATGACTAAGCAGATCAAATTACAACATGATGTTTCTATAGTAGATTTGGAGTTAACAAACTTGGAATGGGAGGAACTTACAATCTCCACACAATTGCTACAAATGCAAAATGGTGGTGGATGTCTTTTGTCATTCAACCCATCCTACATCCCGATAGACCCCACTTGGTGATGATCCCGATATGATTATCATCAACAGATGTGGTTTATGTGGGCAGTGGTACCACTGTGGTGACATTGTTGTCACCTCTTGTCGACATACCTACCATCTGCCATGTATAGGGGAGCACTTGAAAATGAACAATAGATGCTAGGTACATAATCAACGATTACACCTTGATTGGTGATCTAATTAGGGTAAAAACCTTGATCAGGACTTATCTTTTTTAGCACAAGAGATTGGTTTTGAAGAAAAATGGGTTCGACTTTTGAATGAATTAAAGGAACCACAAGGGTCAATGTGCATGACTTCCCAAGTTAGTGTTTAATTTACAATAGTTATTTCCATGCATGTTTGTGAATACATGTGATAATTGTACCATTTTTGTAATTTTGCATATTGCAAATTGTGAGTTTTCATTATCCCAAACAATGGTATCTATAAGTGAGGACTTGGACATGTGGTAAACATGAATGTTGAAAAAAATTCATTACTACAAATCATGGCTTCTCAAAAGGTTCAACTTAATTAAAATGTCTACGTTGATAAAAAAGATGTCCGCTTTTACTAAAGGCATGGGGCATGAAAAAACACATGGTTTCTTTGGTTTGTTTTTTTTACTAAAGTGACCATTTTGACCGAGTTTTTAATTGTATTTCTAATCAAAAGGGACATTTTTTAAATGGTCCATCAAGATGCCCATGGTTTAGTCAAATCGACCATATTGAATGGCCATGTTTAGTCAAATTGGCCATATTGATCTAGTTAGCTAGCCTACTTGTTATGCCTATTAGGCTACCTACCTACTTACCAATTTATCAAAATATGTCCTACCTATTTACCTACCTACCTATCTACTTATTATTGACTTATATACCTACCTATAATTTACATAAGTAGGTATGTACATCTAAAAATATAGGTAGGTAGGCATAAGTAAGAAGGTACTTATTTATGAAAACAATTGAACTTCAATTGTTATTATACACATTGACAAAAAAATTCATTGAAGCTCAAGGAAACATACAAATGCATACAAAGTGGTGTGGTGGTTTGATGGCCAAAACATTGGTGTGGAACCAAAACCAAGGTTCAATCCCCCTTACCAACATATATTATGTGGAGTATGTATATTTGTATATATACTTTGTACATTTGTGTAAATGTATAGTATCTAGGTGGGTTGTGTATAGGTAGGTAGGAGGCCATGGTGGGTGGGTGGATAGGTACTTTTTATTTATTTACTATATTTTATATTTAAAAATTGAGCTATTTTTAAAATTAAATTTTGCTAACCCATTAGATAGGGACCTTGAGCCGTGTTTCTTACTTGGACCTCTTTCCTTTGTTGCAACATAAATATTACTATAATCAATCATAGTTTAAAAATATATGCACAATGGACCCCAACAACACAAGTGTAGTAAATATAAGCATAGGACCAATATATAATATCTAACCTACAAAAAGCATATAAAGGACTTAAAAAGGACCAATAATATCTTTACAAAATGACCATCACAATGGATATAAAAAGGACTTATAGCAATTGATGTAAAAAACATAGAAGTTCAATCTTTTTCATATTCTTAAGTGTGTGAGGACTATAAACAAGATTTAATTGGAAAGGGCCATCAAAAGACTCTTTGCAACAATACAAAAGAATTGTATAGTTGGTACAAAAAGTCTACAATATATATGTAAAGGACCAACAACAATTGTTCACCTATAAAACACATATGTAGGCTCACATGTAGGGCTTATAAAGGACCTTCAAAGCAATTAGAAGGGTGTGCAAAGAACCATTGAAGTAATAAAAAAGGACCAACAAAGCACTTACAAAGTATTGTGGAAGACCTAATTCAATTCTCTATTATAAAGGACTAATAAGGTCTATTCAAAACAACTTGCAATATAGATGAAGAGGATTTACAACAATATATGATTTGAACAACAAACACAAAGAACCTTCAAAACCACTTCTTGCTCAGACTTAGTTCATTTGCTATAGCCAATTGTGCTTGTGATGCTTTTTTATAATTTTGCAATTTTTCCCTCCAATTGTTTTGCTTGAGATTCATCATCTATTGGACTTAAATATGGTCCATCCATCTATGGAATGACCAAAGATCCTTCCAAATTTAAAGCTTCAAGCCCATTATTCAAATCCATGAATGCAACAATCATAGCTTCACCATCAACATCCTACCAAGCCTTTTGCAAATATCCTTTTCCTATCCATGTTACAAATATGACCTGCATTTAAGCACACACCACAACTTGTCTAGTATCAAAAGATGTCTAATTTAAGAATGATAGGTAAAAAACCACATGTATGGAACATTCTTTTGCATGGAATCAAGATATGCTACAAAAAGCTTTATCAAAAATCTAAAGATTCTAGGTGTTGGTTTAACTTGTATGAGGCACATTAAATATCAAACAAGGAGTTCAAACTATTAATGATACGACATGGTAAAGAAGCCACAATGGAAAAAATAGGACCTTGAATGCTAGGTAGACTCTAGGAAGCACAATTTGTACTAGAAAAGAAAAAGACTACCAATACAATGACACTAGGTGATGCAAAAGGAGCCACAATGCTAAGCAAAGGACCTTGGGTGTTGGATACACTTCTAGGAAGCATAGTCAATATTGGAAAAGTAGTGAAAATTATTTATGGAATGACACTAGGTGGTGGAAAAGAAGTCACAATGCTAAGCAAAGGACCTTGGGTGCTAGGTGAAAGTAGGAACAAAGGAACCAAACAATGTGTGGACAATCCTTAAAATGTTCTTTTTTGAAAATTTGGAAAATCACCATGGGAACACTATATACCAAAAAATTATTTTATTTTTGAAATATGTTTTTACACTTTCAAAGTTGCAACTACAAAATTTTCATGAAAATTCACCATGTTTCAAGAGTCTTTTTATATGTTTAAAGCACTCAAGAAAAGCATGTGGATAGGTGATTTTTTTGTATAAAAATTCCATAAATTCCCTTATCAAATGTTCACCAAATTGTTTAAATTGAACTTTAATATATTCCACATAAAGGGATCCATGTGTTCAAAACATTCAAAAAATAAAAATACATATACCTTTTTGGAATTTTAATACTTGAATGTCCTTTTACACTATTATAGTTTTGAATTTGTAATCGTGGTTCAAAGTAAAGTTATAGATTTGACTATAATGGAAGGTTTGATGTAAAGAAAATTTAACATGTCATATTTGGCCTCAAATTTGATATTTAGTCTAAAAAACTATGTGAAAAATGCAATATAAACCAATAGAAAACTGCCACGTGAAAAATGCAATCCTTGGAAAGGACTTTAATCTTAGTGTGACTAGATTTTTTTTTCATGTTTTCACCCTGCTAGATAAAATTCTAGGAAACATAATTAGTACTGAAAAAGGAGTGATGATTATTAATTGAATGACATTAAGTGATGAAAAAAAAATCACGATGTTAAGCAAAGGACCTTGGGTGTTGGATTTATTATAAAAAACATGATCAATACTAGAAAAAATATTGATGATTACTCATGGAGTGACATTGGGTAGTGCAAAATAAACCATTATTCTAAGAAAGTGACATTGGGTGTTGGGTAGATTTCTAAGAAGCAAAATGATTTCTAACTAAGCAGTAGGAGGTGATAATGGAATGACATTGGTTTTCTTGAAAAGAAGCCATGCTGTTAGTTTAGGATTAGGATTTACTACCAAAGGAATGTATGTGCTAGGCCAAGCCAGGTTGATGAGATTTAATAGAAGAATCACTACAACAAATCTTCAAATATATGATTGAGTTTATGACTAATATTTCATAGTCGTAAAGGACTAAAATGATTAATAGCCCTAAAATCATTACAGACGAATCATTGAAGACAATAGTCATTTAGGACATAATGATGTGTCAATGATGTGGCACATTTCATTCATTAATCATAATTTAATCATTGTGTAATTTTTTTAATGAAAATAAAATAATTGATATTATTATAATGTAAATAATAAGATATAATTTTTATTTCCATTATTTTTAATTTCATTATTTCTCATCTTATCAATTGTTGACATGTGTCACCACCTAAGCTAGGTTGAAAACTAGTTTAAATGGCTAAGTAGACCACTTAATCTACCTAGGTAAGCACCTAACCTAGGTAGTCTAATTAGGTATGGAATAATTGGTCAATATTCCATTGTTGACCATAATAATGTTATTTTGTGAAATTTTGATTCTTGGACCCCAAGGATGGAATTGAACTCCTTTACCACCAAACCACCTCACTTGTTGTGTAAACAATCTAATGTTTATTTTATTTAGACCATGCTTCTTATAACATTACACATAACCTCAAATTTGATGATTCATATTTTATTGATAAATTGTCCAAATGAAAAAATTAAAAATTTATTCATAAATTTAATTCAATAATGTACACAAATTATTATATATATTCATTTTTGAATAATTGTGGGTTAAAATCCTTTAAGGTGTACCACATAGGACGATAAATGGCTTAGTCTTTACTATAGTCCTTTTTTACCCTATACTTTAATCCCCATAAAAAATCATGAATCAAAAGTTGTCAAAAATCTCAAAAGAATTACATTTTAAACCATTACAATTATAGATTCCATCATAATCATCCATAAATGTGTCTTTACATGGTAAAAAAAACTAGGTAAAAAAGATAGAAAAGGGTGATGTTGTGACAAGATTTTGATACACCTTAAAGAATTTGGACCCTATAGTATATTGTTGGAAAAATGTTACACCTTGAAAATGCATATGTTGGAGGTTGGAGTTTATAGTCGTTAACAAATTAACCCATTATGTTGACTACTGCAACAATTACATGTGAACACAAAGGAGTTCATAAATTGCAATTTGAAGTAATAAATGTTTGGAATTTGGAATCAGACATAACTCGATCAGGTTGGATTAAACGTAAGCTTTTTGATAGTAAATATGCATCATGTAAAAGTCCTAGAAGAAGAAAAAGCAAATACCTTTCAACATATCTCTTATAGAAAATCATCATAGATTTGGTTTATTGTGACAATCCAATGCTTAAAAGTTTTAATTTTTTGAGCTCATCCCATCTCCTAGTTTTGGCAAAACATCATGGTGTTCATGGTTTTTAGGTCTTTGTTGGTCTTGGTAAACAAGAAATAATCCAAGGTCGCATGTTGATCTTGAATTAATCATGTAGCAAATAGTAAAAACATTCATTTGTTATTGTGCACCATGTACTAAATATTGACATTAGATGACACAATCGTTCTTGGTAATGTGTATTTTAAGGTGAAAACATGTTATACTCCACACACATCCATTCCTACATGCACATTTATTTTAGAACATATGTGCATGCATGTTTAAGAACATTTACACACATAGACCAATAATTCGTATAGGGAATGATGCATTCTGAAACTTTTTGAGAGATTCAACTATGGGTCCAAACGTGAAACCAATGGAAAAATGAGTTAGGGTACATTCCCTAGTTCATAACACTTTGGAGGTAAAAAGGGCGTGCTAGAGCTTTGGGATGGGGACTAGGGCGAATGACAAGTGGGTCAATTCACATGGACTTGCACAAACCAAAAAACAAGTTGGTTAGTGCATGGTTAGAGCACTTTTGGCGCACGAACAAACCATGGGCAGACATGAATTCACAAAATTCATCATGGCCTAAACTTGGGGCAAGCTGCCACCTTCCCCCTTATAGTATTCTCTATGCCTAGCCATGAGAGTTGCACCTAAATATCATTTTGTCTCGGGACTCCCAAGTCAGGAATCTTGAAAATCCCGGAATTGGGACTTTTGTGACTTTGGAAACCCAAAACTTTTTGTGCAGACCTTTGATTGAATTGAGGTCTGAAGCAAAGTTGTAGCTCTTGCCAATAACTTTTCAATGATATGTTACATGCCATCTACAAGCAAGTAAATCAAGGAAATTCTTGACTTTTAGTGATCAAATGAGACATGTAAGCCCATTTTAAACATCTACGTTTCAAAAACTTTCCAATGATATAAGGAACTTTTCAATCTAATGAGTTTTGACCCTTGAAATTTTTCTTTAAAGATTCAGAAATTCATTAGGACTCCAACTCCCAAAATGGAAGCCCACTTGGGAGTGTGTGGGTTCATTCCTTCACATTCTCATGCACTCCCAAGAACATGAAATGTGACTCCCGAACTTCACTTTCAACTTGCACCTTTGTAAGCCCTTGCTTTGGTCATGAGCCCAAGGATAAGGTCGCAACAAGGAAAAATTAAAACACATGGTCACTCTTGACACTACAACAAACACATTACAATCATTGCAAGGAAAGATGCAAATTTTCAAAATGTGCCTTCTATGCCGTTAAATTGGATTAAATGGTGATTATGCATTTTTAGGGTTTTGATGACTTCAAACAAATGAAAATAAATGGGCCATTGGTAACAACATCCATGAGGTTAATAATTGAACTTTGTTAGCTCTTTTGTTGATCATGCACCTTAAAACGTAGTTACACTAAATCAATTGGTGCGTCATGTTCATATAAAATTTTGTACTAGGGTTTTTTGTAAATTGATCACACCTAGTCAAAGCATAATAATAAACACTTAATTAATCATGTGATAATCATTTTTGGATAAAGGATTTTTTTTAATTTATAAGATTTGGTGGTAAATCTAATTATTAGTTAAATCATGTAAAAAATTAATCAAATTTCATGCTTGATTTTCTTACATCAAAATAAAAATTGTGTTTTAAACACCATGTGTATTGCACCACATTTACATGTGACAAAAGACTCATGAACTTCAAGCAGACTTTGAATTTTGAAAAATATCAAGTTGTACATTTATTGGCTTTTGAGTGCTTTTGAGTGCTTTTAAATTTTTCTTTTTATGATCCCCAATTAGTACAAAATGAATTGGTGATTAAATAATTTGTAGTTTGAAAATTAAAAAACCTTTTGTGAATGTATAATTATTTGATGCTACATCTATTCAACTTTGCAACTCCTAAATTCAATTTATACATGTTCTAATATTTAGTATTCCCAACATCCATATTTTTCTTTAAGCACAACATTACATGATTTACTTGTCATTAAAATGGCATTACACATCCATATGTAATAATTATTACAAAAAATTGACATGATTGATATGGTTTTTGGCTCATTTCTTAGCAATTTGATCCATAAGGATGTTGTTACATTTTTTTTCCAAATGCTAAATGTTCATTTCCTAAAAATATGAACATGAAATTTTACATCAACCACCAACATTAATCTATGGTAAATTATGTGTGAAAACACAACATGAATATCCATACATGTCATAACCCTAACATAGGGTTTGTGACAAAGTGTGAAGTGCAAGGGCCCATAAGGTTGAAAATGTGTTTAGGTGTGAAACACTCTCACAAATGGGGGAGAATGCAAGGGATGAAGCCCAATGACTCCCAAGTGCACTCCCACTTTAAGAGTTGCATTGATGCGAAAGCTGTGAATCTTCATAGCTTTGGTTGGACATGCAAAATTCTAATAGAAAGTATGAAATCTAGTAGTAAGTACCATGTACCTTTATGAATAAAGAAATTCTAAACTCACTTGACTTGCAAAAAAATAATATTGCAACAAATAGTAACTACCAATCGTGCTCCATAACTCAAAACCAAACATCTCATTCATCACATATTCTAGACATGGCAATCAAAAGCTTACAACACAACTTACACAAAAAGGATAGTAAAAAAATGTACTAAACAGGAGGGAAATCAAGCACCCATTGACTCTTGGTCATTTAATATTTCCAAATTCTAGATGGATTGTTAATGAATCAGGGTTTTAAAGTATGTTATGTTCTTGGAATTTCCCAACATTGAAACGACAGTTCTAAGCAACTACATTTTAGCACACACAATGAAAGGAAAAATAATAATGAAATGGGAGACTCACCCCTTCTAGCCATCATGTTGTTGTCGACTTTACAATATCAATGTATTTTTATTGACCAAGGAGGCAAATCATGTAAGGGTCTTCTTGAACAATTATTAGCAAAAACTTTTGAAGCAAAATTTTGTGCTTTCCTTCTTTATTTGTTGCCATTGCCATGACTTCAAGGTTATCAAGCTTCAGGATGTTTTCGGTCCCCAATGCAACAGATTCAATGGTGTGGGCGTTGTCCACAACTGTGATATTCAATTCAATTTGTGCAAAGTTCATAGTGATTTAGGAAGGCACTGAGCTGTATTGTTCAACAAAGCTTCCAACTATAAATTGTGTGTTTTTTCCAAGAAGAGCTCCTTCCCTGATTGGCAAAACTTAATAATGCAACATAAGTAAATGCAACACAAGCTTGTTGTGTGCTTCAGTACTAAATTTGTTAAACTTGTCATTTCATCAATCAATGCAACACTCACAATATTGAAAATACATGATGAAATTGTTGTAACTCAACCCTAAACCTTAAACCTTCATATTTTGCTCGTGAGATGGACTATGCAACTTATCCTTCTGCATTTTAAGGAAGGGAAATTTCAAAGATGATTTGCAAACACCATTTTTTGTAAAACACATACCTTGTTTTGTAAAACAGAAATCATGTTATAGATATCATCGATGGTGTTGCAGTCAATGACGACCAACAAAGTGAGGTTCAACAATGAATGTGAAATGAATGTTGATGATGGTCTACATGGGTGGACAGAGGATGGAAATTGGTGGGTTTGTTTGATGACATGGTGAAGGTGTAGGTGGGGTCACCAAATGACATGGACGTTGAAAGCATGGGTCCAGTGGTGGGGCCTATTTTGGACATGGAAGGTGTGAAAATGGGGTCAAGTGGTGGGGTAGTGATGCTGAAACAACATCGGATAAAGCTTGTTAGGGGGTATTTGGCACCTTGTGTGCATTAGTGGTTATTGGTTCATTGTAGCCCATGGTCGCCATGTGAGAGTTGTAGGCCAAAAGAAAACAACCTTATCTTCAATAGAAAATGTTTTGTAAGGTCAAAACTACTCCAAATGGGCATTAGTTTTAGCAATATTAATGGATAAAATAAGTGCATAAATTTTATGTATATTTTGGAAACATTCAAGAGAAATGTTGAAAAAATCCAAGAAGATGATACAACTTAAAAAAATTGTTTAACATGGGAAATAATTTGTACAAAATACTTTGGTTTTTAATGAAGGAGGTAAATGAATTTGGCAATGAACAAAACATGCGATTGGACCATAATTAAAACTAGATTTTGGAATTAATCCACATATTCATATTGAATCCATACATTAAATATCAAAAAACCTTGTTGCCTTTGTTTTCCTCAATTTTTTGATTTAGCAAAAGCAATGAATTGCAATTTGAATTTCCAGATTTTGCATTAAAACAACAAGTTGTTAGCCAACAAAAACAAATCATTGGTTGAGCTAGAGAGCCTAAAGGGAATGTATTTTCACCAATTGGCTTAGGTTGCTTAGAATTACCAGAACATGTGCTACACAATTTTGAACATTATGGACTAAAATTTCACAACACATTAGACAAAATGTTGAACCTATCTAAAAGCTAGAAGTCATTTTTCCAAGATTTGGGTGTTGAAATCTACAACACCTTTTAATGAGATGTATGGAAGGTGAGTTGAATGCATTTAGGTTAAATATTTTGGGAAAAACTTGAAAATGTAATTACTATTTTATTTTACTAAAGTAGGTTATATTTGACATCCAAATGTCACATGCTTGAAGCATGTACACTAGTTATTGAAAGGGATTCCTTCTAACTTATACTTTAATAATATTCATGTGTATTCCATTTTTTTTTTCAATTTTGGGACATAGTCAAAATGGCAATTACCACAAGAAGATTGAAGTAAATTTGGTTGATAGAGATATTTAATGGTACGTACACACTTGGTGTTGGGGGAAACAAGTTTAAAGTTGCTAACATCTACTTAGCAAAACCCTAATTTGTATCATGAACATTTTTTTACTAGCCACTAAAAAAAACCTACTTACTTTAAAGTTAATCTACCATTCAAAACTAGAGCATCTACACCTAGAGGTACCTTACCTATGAAGATTTCTGTGTTGCCTAGATGATGGTTTGTCATCGACACTTGTCAAAAAGGTAAGTCAGTGGCAGAGAGATGATTGTGTCTTTGCTCCCAACTCCAAAAGAAGCATGCTTTTGCAATTGTTTGTTACAAATTTCTTGCATGTGTGTCAAGCTTGTCACTTGTTTCTTTCAATTGTTTGTTGTGTTCATCTTCTTTCCATTGTTTGATGTTGTTCATGGGTTTTACAACGTTTACAAATCTCCATTTTTTCCTTGCAATATTGTCATGAAAAAACTTTCCAACATGGTTCTTACTCTTCTTTCCTTTTTGGCCTCTTGCCTTTTGTGATCTTTGATTCTTTGGTGTAGTTACAGCAAATACAAATTTTTGAACACCTATAGAATAGAATGTGAATTTACAAATGCATGAAACTAAACTAAACTTGAATATATTTGCAATTGAAGTTCAAAATAATTATTCACTAGAATCTATGTTTCCTTGGTTAGAATCAAATTCATCAACCATGGTGTCATCATCTTTCTGTGATACCATTCTACTTATGTTGATTGTTGTTACATGAAGGTACTAGGCGCAAAGGTGTTATGCAAAAATGTTGTGTGCAAGCTGTTGTGTGATGAGAATGTCGATGGGAGCATGATGTGCATAATGAATTTTTTTAACTTCAAATTATCTTGCCTTTTTTCTAGCAAATAAGTTACCACAAGCTTTTACAAAAAAATGTTAAAACATTGGTGTTAATTTAAAACTTAATGTTAATGTAACTCCAACTTTTAACACTTTTGCCACATGTACATGCTTGTCATCGCTTGGTGTTAGGATAACATTAAGTGTATACACAATGTATCTTGCATTTTTTTAAACATTCACTTACCAACACTTTAACTTGAGAGGTGTTGTACCATAATTGAAACATATTGAAACACGCTTCTATATTGGCTATGTATTGGAACCTATTTAAGAAATCTGGCAGTTTATTCTTTTAAAAATTAAAAATCTGGCAAATTTATTTGGGCCATTTTTTCTTTAAAAGCCCTTAAAGTGGATTGAAATCAGATTTTTTGGTTGAAATTTTGTGAATATTTACCAAGAAAAATATCACCACTTTGGTGGCTATAATATGATGGATTTAATTGAATACTCTTCAAAAGAAAATATTTACCAAAAAAATGTGTTCCTCATCAAATGGAATGGAAGAAATAGAATCCATCACTCAAAAATAAAAATAAAAACCATAATGACATGGATCTTATAATGTGGAACTAGATTTAACCAATTTAGCAAGTTCTTTGAATTTGGAATGTTATTTAGTCACAAATTTGGCTACGCTCCATACTGGGTAATTTTAGCATGGGTGTAATGCCTTGCCCTTTGAGCAAAGTAAATTGAGCAAAATCCCCCCC
>Ga0209208_10001127_pt1 | contig 37211 bp, 18 predicted proteins | sample S1TSphfallax_3_FD_187694 | JGI IMG/M metagenome (GOLD analysis project Ga0209208, IMG submission 187694) | Host-associated microbial communities from peat moss isolated from Minnesota, USA - S1T2_Fd - Sphagnum fallax MG (SPAdes) (version 2) | ecosystem: Host-associated > Plants > Peat moss >...
TGATGATATACTCTGAGGGGTTCAAGTAGGGATAATCGGTTTATACCTGAGAGCATTTTTGATACCCGCCCAACACTGGTAAAACCTCTAAGTGCATAAACTAAAATAGTTTCTGCGTCCTCCTGAGCTGGTTGTGTTCTGTTTCTCTTTGCAATGGATTTCTTGGTTTGTGTAGAAAAAAAAGGAGGGAGAAAAAAAAAAGTTTCTGCAAACTTATGCTTCATGTAACTAGTCATCCAAGGAAATGCCCATCATAAATGAATTTCCTGGTATGATTCAGCCTGTTTGTGAAAGATGACAGAGCAATGCCCGGCACCTACTCACACTAATAATCTCCCCCTAAGTCATCGACTTGACATGGTCACCCAAAGTGGAACTTGAAACTTTCAGACTATGAATGTTCATATTTCATTAACATTCCTTTTGCAAACCCAATAGGTATGTCAGCTTGGGGGACATCTGGGCAAGAGTTCACAAATATAAGAATTGACGAGCCTGAGACTTGTACACAAGTCTTCCTATATCATCAGGGTCAATTAATCACAAGTGTTAAACTGGCCCAGAAACATTTCATGTTCAAAGAGAAGATGAAAACAAGCCCTACATATGTGAATGCCTAGTACTGTAGTAGCCTAGCAGGTTCAGCACTTTGATGTTGAATAATAAATAAATAACTAAATAAATATATTACAAATATTTTGGCATAACCATTAAGATGTACTTTTTACTTGTTAGGTACACCTTAATAAAATTTCAAAAGTCCTGAATTTTTTTTTTCTCATAATTATTTAGTGCTGGATCTCGTAGGTTATCAGGACAAATTCAACATTGGTACCCATAAACTAATCTTGGTTCATTGTCAATGCTGTTTAGCTTGGAAATGAGTCACAAAAGTTTACTACAGCTGCATGGATTGGATCTGCAACTTTTGCACACACAATGGATATACTAATCATTTGTATTGTTGGAAGTTAGCTACATTATTTGTTGCGTACCTACTTTATTCACAATGGGATTTAAGTGCATGAATATATTTTCTACACAATGTGAAATGATTCACTACAACAGAATGTAGTTTTTCTCACACAAAAAACCATGGCTCATGAGACATGTGTTAGGTAGACCTCGAGGTTTCATCCATTACAATGTACGATATGTGATATTTATTGTGACATATATTGTATTAAGATGGCAATTGGACATTGGGTAATGGTCAGGTTGGGTGCATTGCTTTCAAAAAATCATTATTACAAAATATTCTCAATGGCCCAAAAACCAGAAGTTTGCATTCTATAACAAAATAGAGTTGCACAATACTCTAAACACATCATGTCATTTGTAACCTTTAAACATGCACCATAAAATATTAAAGCCCATATCCATTGTTTAGTTTAAGATTTTGGTTTTATTTCTTAGGAATCAAATTAGTACTCCATATCACATTGAAGTGTAAGGTTTGTGGGGTTATAGTTAATGGTACTAGAGTCTAGTTGCACACCATTTTCTTGTCCTATTTTATAAGATTAAGATAAGATGGAAACTATTACATTACTTGAGTTTGATGTTAAATGTTTTTTGGAAACAACCTATTCCACACTTGCTACTTTTCATCCTATTATATTAAATTAATCTTGTGGATGATTTGAAATGTAGGTTTGAAGTTTATTTTCATGATTTCAAGGTTGTCCCATTCTTTTACATGTGGTTATGGCATTAAATTGAAGGCATAGATGAATGGATGTAAATGGCTTTAGCTATCCTAGACATTTGAATGTTCAAACATGACTCTATCTTTTAAAATTGTAGTGTAGAATGCAATGAGCTGGTGTTGCATTAGCAATTGGATATAAACTTGAATCTAAGTGTTTATAAATATTTTATTTTATGTTATTCCAATATTCATGCACAAGGCAACTCAAGTAGAATATCGTAATAATATTCCTTTTTAGACATGCTTGTTGCTTGCAAAAATGTACAATTATGCAGATTTCTAACATACAATTAGCTACATATGATATCGTCAGTGAACTTATTCCTAAGGTAAGCCTATGACAAGCTCATGTACAATTTGCCTTCTTCCTGTATTGAATAAATATGTGTGTTGTAATTTTTGTCACTAGCTAGCACAACTAGCTCATGGTGAAGGTTCTTAACAAGGTCCTTGCTTAGAAGCTGAAAAAATATAGGTCACTTGAGCGGTTGATGATGAGACAAAAAAATGATTTTGCTAGCAATAAGATTCATGTAATTGGTCAAACTTGTAAATTTGAGTTTTGATTCCACTTGTTAAAGGCTGGCAATGTCCTGAACTATTTATATGTTCTAGCTATGTGATGTTGATGAGCTTAGGTCTAGCAATGTGTGCGACAGCATGTATATAGTAAGCTTTTTTCCCTCACCCACATTCTATTGGATAGACCTTAGAGCATAGGTTATACATATTTGTTCCTTCTATTAACCACAGTTCAGGGGTGTGTTTTCCATAGTCTTTTTCCTTCTGAAGGAGCCACATTGATTGGTCCCTCACCAATTTTTCTTGGATATTGGGCAGTCCCCACAAGAGAAGCACCCCCAGCCCCCAAAATAGTACCAAAGACATTCTTCCCTATGGCCCTCCAATACATGAAAGTTGAACTGTGACCAAAGCGTGTGGGATAAATCTGAGGTGTTATTGGGAACGTCTTGGGGACACTTTGGGAAGCCAATGGGAACCCTTTGGAAACTTCAATGGAACACATTGAGAACAGAAGAAAAATCCCTCTCCCCCAACTCATTGGGTCAAGGATATGAGATAATATGTGGTGCTATTAAGAAAATTCGTGGAAACACATTGCGAACCTGTTAGTGAACATTTTTGGGAACTTGGTGGGAACAGACTGGCAAAATCAAATTTCAGAAAAATCTTTCCCCCCAAAAACAGAAACATATGACTTCATTGCTATGATAGCACATTGTGACAACATTCAAGAATGAGTGGGCCTTCTTCCACCATCTTCCTTTGTAGGGTCCCCGCTTTTCCACATCCTTGCAAATTATTTAAAACTTGCTTTTTTGTATTCCCCTTGAATCTAGTTCAAGTGATATGTTCCAATAAGAATAATCAAGAAGTTTCATAAGTCATTACATTATATAACAAGAGATTAGAATCGTAAGAGCATGTCTCATGAACTAGAGTCTGACAACGATGTTAAAATGTTTGACTATGAAAGAATGCAACTTTGTAATCTTGTTGGTGACAAAGGAAGGTGAAGGTGGAGCTTCGTGTTTTCAAGACTAAGTAGGATGTGCACTTCAGATGTAGCTCCTTGACGATGTCAACATCATGGCTAATGGTAGCTAGTGGTGACAAGTGTCATTTTTCAGTCATAGAGTGGCTATTGCCATCAACATGATAGAGCTGATCTGGTTTTCTTTGCCTTTTTCCAACAATTTTTTTCCTTCATATGTTTCTAGCTCAACTGTTTCTCCTCTAGCAATTAGGCTACATACCTAGATTCTGTAAAAAGAAAGAGAGCTGCTGCCTCTGTATCATTGGCTGCTATTTTTGCCTACACTAATACTCCCTCTCCATGAACATATTCATTTTTGTTTCTATTGTTTTTTTAAAGTTTTTGGTAAGCAAATGGAAAGAATCCAACGCCTTTCACATGCACTAAACTTACTAGCTCATCTTTTACTGTTTGGAATTTTGTGTATGCAATTCCAGGAAACTTGAAAAGGCCAAGAACTGTCACAAAAAAACAGTCCAATTCTGTGTGCCAGTTGACCATTACCCAGTGCTCTCGTGCTGATGGATACGATTTGGAAATGATTCTGATAAGGGCATTACATGGTTGGAAGCAACTGGTGTCAGCTGAGTGTGGAACGCCCCTTTCTTTAAGAAACATCCAGTCTTCTTCATAACTGCATGTTTCCACATTTCGACACCCAGAGTGGACCAGCAGGCACCAGCGCATCATCCACTGGATGCCGGATGATGCCCCTTGTGACTCAGTTGTGGATGACCATCAACCCAGTTAATACAGTGTTTCAGCTTGGTCACCCATTCTCTAAGAAATAGGTGATCACAAGGTATGCAAATAGTAAGGGCGGTTTTTAATTATTACCTACCTACTCACAACCAACCTCCAGGCATGTTGGTAGGAGTAAAAAAGCAACTCACTAGCAACTGGTGTTTGTTCGTCCATTCTTTACTTTTGTGAAGAACTTGCAGTTTTGGTCCAAAACAAAAAAAAGAATTGTTTCAATTCTTCACATAAATGAAACAGGGAATCCCATGGGAATCCGATTATGGGCCCAGTTCTTTAAAACAAAATTCCAGTTTTGGTTATGAGAATTAGACCCGGTTGCAGGTAACCCAAACTGGAACCAATGGTTAACTTCGCGTTAATCTCCATTTAGCCTTTGGTTCAAGTCTTTGTTTTTAGAAAAAATAAAAAATAAAAAATGTTGGTTCAGGTTCCGGACATAAACAGGATGGAGAACATGGTTTTGGGTATCTTGTTCTTAAAATTATATGGTTTCCAGTTCCAAAAATCAAACCCAATTCTGGTTTAGTTTTTACTAATCACAACCAGAACCTGTGGTTCTAACCTGACCAAGGGGGTAACTGGCCACAACACTGGAGCTAACCACCCTGCTCATGGGTAAGCAGGTAGTCAAAAAAAGCAACTGAGCTAATCACGCCGGTTATCTAGCTGGGGAATTGGAACCTAACAAGAAAACCATTTCGTCTCCTTCATGGTGCACTGGTGGGTGCTGGTTCTTCACCATCGCCAAGATTTACTCACTTAAATTCAAGTGTGATTAGAGAGGGAGACAGTAAGGAGTAGTGTGTGATCAGTCAGGAACAGCTGATGGTGCATAGCATGGTCACTTCACACGATGTCTAAAACACCACTTCACTCTGGCCAAGCTTTACTTACTTCAAGTGTGATTAGAGAGGGAGACGGTAAGGAGTAGTGTGTGATCAGTCAGTCACCGCTGATGATGCATAGCATGGTCACGTCACACAATTTCTACAACAAAAAGTGGTGTTGGTACTGTACGATGGAACTGGAGGAGCCCAGTCTGAAGAAGAAGCAAAAGGCAAGGCAAAGAAAGCCACGCAAATTATGACAATCTAGTATTTGGAAAGTCCAGAAAATTTGACGCTGAGAACGGCGCTCAAAATGGTGGGCCATGATGGCTCTCTCTCTCTCTCTCTCTCTCTCTCTTATTCAGCTCCCGCCCATCTACCAGCATTGCAGCCCTTTTTTTTGCTGGCATATAGTAGCCAAAATGCTATGTTAAAAAATTAAATATCATGTTCATTTTGAAATTTTCAATAGCCAGAATTCGACTGAAATTTAAGGAATATCGCCAGCAGGTTTCTATACATGGTTCAAGTAGAAGTAGTCAAAAATATAGAAGGATGTTTTTTTAGAAAATTTACTTTCATATTTAGCTTGTAGCCAAATCTGGCTAAATCTTCCTGTGGATCATTGCCACTTTGGCTATAACACAGCATTGCCACACACAAAAAAACACTGCAGCTGCCAGCATTGTGAAATCTAGAAATAAATCAGGGGAAATTTCAAGCTGGGAGAAGAGTTTTTTTTTTTCTTTTTTTTTTCTCAATTTTGTGATGTAGTTGAAGTGGCGATCGTCCATAAGATGAGTGAGCCAGATTTGGCTAAAAACTAGATAAGTAGACAAAAAACCAGAACCCTTTAATATTCTTGGCTAACTAACTACTGGGAACTTATCACAAAAGTATGACAATTTGGATTTTTATTTGGATTTTTTCGAAATCTGGAGAATTTGGGCCATTTTAGCCATGAAAAATCCTTTGTACAGGTCAAAATCATATTTGTTCAGATCCAAATTTGGCGAAGTTTCGCCCAACAAAAAAGCAACACCTAGCTGCCCAGGACCAGCCGGCGTCCAAAAAGTGGTGCTCCTTAGGGTGGGGGCCGGCGACTCTCTTATTGAACACACTGAGGCTTTAAAGCCCAACAGCATTTGGACAATGAGTCCAGCAGCAGTCAAGTTTGTAAGCTCCGAGACAGCTTCCTGCAGTTTTTGAAATTTAGAGAGATCAGTTGGGTGCCGGCTGCTAGTGCTTACCACAACAGCAGGCAGCTAGCGAGCAGCAGGAGCAGCGTTGTTGAATCAGAGCAACCATGGCTCAGATCATCAGTCCCTTGAAGCGAACGGAGTTTTGCACTTCTTTGAGGTTCAAGGAGTTGCTAGTACCGTTGCTAGCGACGGTGGTGTCACTTCTCTTTGCACCTGGTGCGTCTACTGACTTCTGACCATTATTATTATTCTAACTAGCTAGTTAGCTTAGCTTACTCTGATATGAACTAACTGCAGCATGCCTGTCTGTGGTAGCTGGTATATTGTCTCCTTCACTTGTCATCAAATTCAATCAGAGTGCGTGTTAGCTAGTTGGAGCCTGTGATTACAATTTGGGGAATTTGGAACATACCTTGTACCTGGAGTTCTAATGAAAGTTGGGAGGAGAACATTCAGACTCTTAGTGCAGGAACCATGTGTAGATTTCAGTCTGGTGAGATTATGGATCTAGCTAGATGGGCAAAACGGCTCGCGGCCATAGGAGAACAAAATTTACAGTTGGAACATGCAGGAGCGATTCTAAGAAATAGCAAGTTTAGGGAGGAGATTACCAACCCCTCCCCCAATTGATGTCTAGGAATCTTGAACCAACATTTCACTTAGCAGATTCATGAGGTATAATTTCGTGATCAAATCATCAGCGCTTGCAAGCAGGTCTATGCATCAAGACCCAAGTGATTACGAATTTAGTGTTGAAGAAAGCATGAAAGGATGATGCAAAATTCTTATTTTCACTTTCATTTTCTCAACCTAATATCTACCTGGTTTTCTAGCATGCGGCATAGCAAATTGATGAGCGTTAGATGAACTTTCCTTGAGCTATAATTTCTTTTCGAATTTTTTTTTTGTTTGCAAAACATTCTGAACAAAGGCGCTAGTCATCAATCTGTGGCACAAGTAGAACTGCAATAGCTAGTGTAGGAATCTCTGTTAGTTAATTCTGAACTTCTTTTGACGTTTTGATTGGGATCAAGTTTTCTGCTTGACATTAGTACTGTTTATTTGTTGGATCATCCTGGGACAAAACAATATTAATGTTTATCGTGGCACAGCCAGGTGCGCCCCCCCCCCGCCAATCAAAATTCTTTTTCAAATTTTCAACTTTCGAATGGTCAATTGTTAATTCTGGACTTTACAAAAGTCCAGAATTAACTAAATACATGATGTGTATGTTAATGCGCTATGGAGTGTTGACATCGTTCAGTCTGCTACCAATTATGTGTATCTTTGCAGTCTACAGTGGATCAATTGGGGCCACCGGTGTTAGCTAGAGACAGGACTCCTAACTAACCTGGTTCTTCGCGTTCACAAAGTAGCGTATTCTCATGTCTGGGGATGTTTGTTGGCCACTGCACAGTTCATGTCTTCATCTAGTAGTGAAGCGCAAGAAAACAAGGCCTCCAAGCTGCTCCATCTGGAGAACCAACCATACCCATATTAGTTCTTGGGTTACATAATGAACACTAGAGAGAGCGAGAGAGATTCTGACTAATATAGGAAACTGGCAACATGTGCAGGAATGGGTGGTTTTCTGCCTGCAATGCCGGAGCTGCTGTTGCATACATCTGGAATAATACCAGATGTGGTACCAGATGTGGCAGACGGATACGAGGATCTTCCGGTCTACTTCGACAACACTTTCGTGTTCAACGGAGAGCACTTGAACATTCACCAGACACTCCAAGAGCCCCATATCCCAGTGCAATCCATAGGCCACGGTTTCAGTGGAGATTACACCTTGGTTCTGGTAGATCCTGATGCTCCCAGTCCCTCCGACAAAAGCTTTAGCCAAGTCATTCATTGGATCGTCACCAACATTCCTTACAACGTCCCAAGTGATCAAGGTAATCGGAATTAATTATGATAACCTCCAACCAGTTTTTCAATTTTTTTATAAATTAGAATTTTTTTTTATTTTGTTTTTTGAGGGGCAAATTTTCTCACCTTGGGGACACAAGAAAATCCACTGTGACTCATACAAAGGATTTTTTTGGGAAAAACAAGTGTCAAAGTCGACAGCTTTTTGAGGAATTCTTTTTTTCGAAATTGCTATATTTTGAAATATATTGAAATATGGCAATTTCCAGCCAGGTCGCCACAATATAGCAGGATTCTTAATTTTTTCTACTTTCCTCTCTGACCTGTAATCAAATTTGCTTAATTCTCCTCTTGTGGGTGATGGCCAGTGTGACTAGATTACAAAATTGAGAAAAAAAATCCCTGCCCCCGCACTCACTCTCTCTGGAATTCATTTTTGAGCTCTTCTCTTTTTTCTTTTGAATTTTTTTGAGAAATTAAGGTGCACCTTACTTTGCAGAATTTAACTCACTAAAGTTTAGATCCTTATTTAAGTCACCATGCTAATTTGAGCGCTAGTTTGAGGGTGTAATTTGATGCTGTAATCATCCCTGTTTCATCCCTGATTTGAGTGGTAGCTAGTAGCTACAGGGCGGTGAGTGAAACTGGGTACAGACAATTTAATGAAACTGGGTATCAGCTCACAATTTTTGTAGGATTTTTCTTCTGATTATTTTTGCTTGAGTTAATGAGGAATATGAGTTTCTGACAAGTATTCCCAAATTTTTGAGTTGCACCTTACTTTGCAGAAAACTCACTAGATAAGTTATCTTTAAGGTCATCCTGTATTTGAGCCCTAGTTTGACACTGTAATCCCTCTTTCGTCTCTGATTTGAGTGTAGCTGTAAAGTGAGTGAAACTGGGCATTGTTTAATGAAACTGGATATCAATTCACAAGATTTCCAAGATTTTATTCTTACAAGATTTGCTTGATTTCGTGGAGAATTTGAGCAGCAGTGAAGGCTTAGGTAAGGGAAAAACAAACTGGGCTAGGAACCCATGTGAGGACCAATTTAGGTGAGAAAACCAGTTTGGTTCAATCTTTTTCTTATTCACTATTATCATCTTGAATTTTAGTTTCACCTCCAGTTTTGGCAAAACTGGGGCCCAGTAACCCCAGGTTGGGATACCTCTACTTTTTCAACAAAATTTCCAACTATGTACAGACAGAAGTCATAGACCGATCTCTAGATTAAAGAAAACACTAAAGTTTTGAGCATTGCTGAAGCTTTGATTTTAGGGATTTTAGTTGACCTTTCTGCCTGTTTCGAGTTATTTCATAGTACAGAACATTTCACTTTCTTGTCAACTGCTCATTCTGCACTTTAAAGTGCGCATGCTGCAATTTGAAAGGCCGATTCTGCAATTAAAATGAAAAGAAGGGCAACTAAAGAACTTTATTTTAGAAAAATGTACCCCTAGAGCGTATGCTGTCACCTTGTTAGTGTCACCATGGCTTGACCTACTGGCCTCTCCCTGGTGACTCACTAGGAAGGTGCATTCTCTAGTACCATTCAATAGGGTTGCAGATAGGCCTTCCTGGTTTCTCACCCATCCCATTTACTTATTATTCTATCGGATTTGGTGTATCCAACTTGGCTTTAGTGACCACGGAGATCCTAACACAAAGATCGAAACCAAGGTCATTTGAGTGCATGTTTTTATGTGTGTGATTTTATGAGTGCTGATCTAGAAGCACACAATCTAGTAACATTGATTTAATATTGCAAAATAGATCACTAGTGGAAACTATGTGTACCAAGACTGGCATGATTTTGTTTTTTTAACGGACCCAACACCAGGACTAGGCTGGTACAAAAATTGTAAAACATCCCCAATACCAGGACCGGACTGATATGTTTAAAAGTCAATACCAGTCCAAAACTAGTTTTTGAAATACTCAATACAAGGACCAGACTGGTGGGTTCAAAAGTGGATACCAGTACAGATACCAGTCCAACACTAGTAGTTCAGAGATCTTTAACAATCTTTCATCACCTGCACTTAGGCCTCATCCAAAGTTATGTGACTTTCTAGTGATCAAGAGATCACAAGTGAGGTGCCTTCTTTGACAAAGTTTGTGGACATGCAGAAGTACATAAAGTTGGGACAGTTATGGAACCATACCTATTTCTAGTGATCAAGAGATCACAAGTGAGGTGCCTTCTTTGACAAAGTTTGTGGACATGCAGAAGTACATAAAGTTGGGACAGTTATCGAACCATACCTACCCCCCTCGCCCATTGCTGGCACACATCGCTACACATTTCTGCTGTTTGAGCAAGTAAGTGTACTTAAGTACCTTTTGCATCTCCAGACTTAGATCACTAGTGGAAACTATTGTCAAAGAGTTAACAGTGAACCATTTCATAAATCTTTTCCAGTGATTGTACGTATTTTGAAATTTTCTGTTATAATCGATTGAACTGGCGTTAGTTTGAACTAATTTTGTTGTGTTGATGTTTGCAGCCAATTTCACACTTTCACCCACCTGCACCTGACTCCCGAATTCTTTTCAATGTAACATCATGGGCCAAGATCCATAACCTAGGAAAACCTGTGGCTGGAGTATTTTTCCAAAGTACAGCAGGCAAATTTTTGGACAATTATCTGGACACCCTTTAAAGGTTTAAATCTCAATATACACTGGATAAATGCCAACATGTCATAGGTGAAGTTTTAGGGCATGAACAGAATCATTGCTCATAAGTGTAAATATTGTGACATTATTAGACACATGCTTCCATCACATGCTTCCCTTCTTATACATATAATCACCAACTTTTAATACTCGATATATAGAATAGAATATAACCAATGGTAGTAAATCAAGAGAGATGTTTTTCCTCCATAATCTAGTGCTTCTACTTTTCTATGTTGTATGGATTTTGAATCTGCTTTTGTGGCCAGACTGTTGCCTCATCAGGCTATATGTATGGGCTTTTGCTCTTGAATATTAAAGCATAATCTATGCAAATTTGGTTACTAATTACACCCCTTTGATCTAATGCGATTTAGTATGAAAATCTTAATTGATATATAGATGAATTGTCATCCAGGTTCTCTATCTATAAAGATGTCTCAATCACCTATTTTGTTGAACAAAAGAAGAAGTACTGTTATGTAGAATGTGCGCTGGGTCATCAACATAACGAGCAGAAAATTTATCCATGACAAGATTCATCAATGACAACCACTAGCTTGCCATCCTCAATATGCAATGGTAAAGTTAAGTTTGTAACATATAAATGATGTTATGATATTTGTAACCTTATTTTGTTAGAAATGTGTCGTTGAATCTATTTTGCAGTTTTTTGCTACAATGTGTATCAATCATTATTTTTAAGTCCAACATAGTATCTTAGCTCTTTGTGTTTCCAAACCTATTCTCAATCACATTGAAGGAGTGCCAAGGAAGTGTATCTAGTTTGTTGGCTAGCATGTAACTAGGTACAAGTTTAGGGTCAAAATTTCTTTGTTTCATGTTCAATACTTAATGGTATTGGTCTTTTCAATATTTATATTCAATATACCATGAATTTAAAATTATAAATTGAGTTGTACACATGTCGTAATTGTATATAAAGTTGATTTCTTAAATCAAGTACTCATATCATGTTGGGTTTTTTGGAGGTTTCTATACAATTATCATATTGGGTGCCATCAAAAATTAGGTGTGTATTGAGTTTCTCTCTTCAAGCCATAGTATTCATTGCTATATTGAAGCTCACATTCTTTATTTGTTTGGACCTAGGGTGCCTAGGATCTTAAACATTATCATAATCTCCATGCCCATTGTCAGGCACCTTTTCACACTTATTTAGCTATACATATAGTGGTGTTATGAAATGATCCATGCCACTTAACTAAACTAATTCATGAACTTTGTAATGAAAGTTAGAATTCATGGCACAATTAAAGCTCTTGTACCTTGATGTTGTTACCACACACCTAAATAATAAGTTGAACAAATGGCACTCTCTTATGAAGATTACCCATAGTCTATAGATTGCCATACATTTATTTTGTTCCAAATGTATTTGTCTAGACCCCCCTTAGTTAAGGCAATATTAGTTGATATTTTTATTTCCCATATGTAAAGACTTTGTGCCTATTTAAGTAGTCAACTTGAATACACCCTCATACTAATGTAACCCGATGCCAAGATTCATGAAAAGGTATATGATAATAGATAGACTCAAAAAACAAATCCAATAAAAGATCAAACCATCCTGGGGGGGACAAAAAGGGAAGGCCAATAGATGCATAGCCTAAAAGGCCCAAAAAGAAAGAGAAAACTAGTCTTTCTCATGGTAGGAAATTATTTCACCCACAACCCTTCTAATGTTGCCAACATGCAAATCATGAGATCTAATAATAATGGGAGGTTTAGAATAGGCATTGCTTACCAAACTAATGTTCTTATTTATAACAAAGGCTAAAGCACACTAGAAAACAATACTTACACGCTACCTAAAAAATTGAATGCAAAAAGACAAAGATAAATGATCTCTTGATCGTCTATCGTGGAAAAGAAGAGCACACTCCCTGATGAAACAATCCATATCACACCCAGGTGCGCCGTGCACCTCCATGGCCATTGAAATAAGGTGGCGACTTTCCTGAAACCTTATATACTTGTGGATCTCAACAATGGCATTAAGTTCCACAACTGTACCTGCTAGTCAACTAATGACACTCAAATAAATGATTGGATAAACAACTAAATTTTAGTCATAATTACCGCATGTGATTTGCTACAAGGCCTAGTTACCTTGGACAAGTCTTCTAAAACTTTAGTTGCAAAAAACAATATGTGGCACCAAGTTGCAATGGTAATTGCATAAAGATGTGACTCACATGAACTTTTCATCCATCCAAATCAGTTTACATGACATTGTCATTTTGTAACTAATTTCACGACTAAAACTTTAGTCACATTATTTTTATTTATTTATTAAATATTTATTATTTGAAATGGATGAATCTCAACTAGATATTAAAGTATTTTTTTAAATATTTTTATTATTATTACTAATTTCATTAAGTTCAATTAGTACCATGTTGACACGTTTTAGTCCATAGCCTAGGCTTAGAAATCTAGTTTAGATTGTTAGGTAAACTATCTATTGTGCCTACCTAGGCTCACCTAATAAGCATTCAGTTTAAGTAGGTTAGATAAGTAAGAAACATTTGGTCAACATTACACCATTGTCATTTGTGGGATTGATCCTTGAACCCCATGGAGATTAACTCTTTTACCATGAAACCATCCGACTTATGATAAAATAATAATGTGCATTCTATTTAGCATACTTCATTTAAAACATTATACAAAGCATCATTTGTCATCTTTGATACATTACTTTGTCCAAATGGCAATATGAGGGTGTATGCACTCTAAGGTGGCTCATTTTGTGAAAAAACAAAAGTCCACAAAAGTCCATGTATCAAAAGCAATAAAGCCCATATTAATAAGAGCCCACCTACATATTCCAAATATGTACACCTCTAGAATTTTTTTTGAAATTTAAAAAAAATAAATTATGTCAAGGAGTTATGAAAATATGGCTCAATTTTGACTGTTCAAAAGTCCTTAAGTAAAGTTTGATTATGATTTTTTAAGGAAAACTTCCACATAAAAATTATTATTGGATGTTACACCATATATTGGAACCTTATAGATAATTTGGAATGAAATTCAATATGAACCTTTTTATTTTTTATTATAATCAAGTTGCTAATGTATAAATAATATTAAAATTTCAATTTGATAAGTTTTGTTGTTTGTTATAGATGTCCAAAGAAAGGGCACTTTGCAAAATGGGCACTGTGATACAAAAAGTGAGCCACCTTAATGTGCATTCACACATTAAAATTTAAATGAAAAATTCTTTCAATAATGTTCCCACATATTTTTTCTTCTTAAAAATATAAATTGATTTGAAAATAAATATATTTAAATTTCATTATTAAATACAACTTCAATTACCATTATGTGGCAAAAATATTCAACCATATGATTTATAAATGGATTATAATGTAATAAATAAAAATATATCTTTCATATTTTAAACCTTCATTTGATTCTACAAATTATAATCTACAACTTTTCTTTTGATATATCATAATTTTACAAATATAATATAATTTAAATATGTGATATATTATTTTATTCACATATATTATTTTAAAATGGATCATACATAAATTTTAATAAAAATATAATAAAAAATCCTATATTAACCATATTATTTCTGATGCTAAATATTAATTTAGATATCAAATTTTATTTTTAAATATTAATTAATTCCATATAAATAATTTATTTTATGGAACTATGAATTTTATTATGTTAAAAAAAAATTCTTAAGTTTTTGCTTTAAATTATGATTAAAAATTATGTTTTTTCACATCTCAAACCTTTATTCAATTTAAGAAATTATATTATACAATTTTGTTTATAACAAATCATAATTGTACAAAAAATGTAATTTAGATGTATGATGTATAATTTATTCAATATATAATGTTTTAAATGGGTCATAAATTACTCCTACTACTTAGTTGATTCAATAAACAAATTACTTTGCTTGCCTAAGCAAGTAATTAATTCAAAAAATATCACATATCAAATTGATTGGTTTATATGTGCTCAAACCTAATTTTTCATTTAAAAATCTAATCAAATATATATGTACCAATTTATGATATGAATATCATCATTTATTTTAGCAAGCCATCAATTGGTTTTCTATTTTTTCTTTATTAAACCCTATTTGACACCCAATTTAAAGAAAAGGCCCACGTTCACAAGTAGATGCCAAAAGCTATTTATATTTTTAAAAACCTACTTGAAACCTACTTTTATAAGTTGAAATTTGAAAATTAAGGCACATTATTGTAAAAACATTTTATATTTTATCATTTAAGCAAAAACATTAAATGTTTCACAATTCTACTTGTTGTAATTTTGACAAGGTAAAAAAGTTGTTCATTTTATTTTACTTATACCCACTACTTACTACCTTACAACTTACAACTTAATAATTCCTTAATTACCTAAACTAATTAATTAATTAAACATGACATTATTTCATTCAACACAATGAAGTGCCTACTACTAATTAGCCTAGTTAAATATTACCCAATACCTATTACTTATTACCTAACCTACCTAATTATTTAATTATTAAAAAAAACACTATATCAACATGATAAAATACCTGTTACTTGGCCACACACATATTACCTACTACCTAGCCTTATTTCTATGATTAATTACCATGGGTCCTTTAAAATTTTCACAAACCCACCAAACCCTACTTCACATTTAATAATTAGTTCATTGAAAAAAGTTAAAGGAAAAAAATTAGAGCCTTAAATTTAACAATTTCATTGGTCAATCCATTTTTTTCACATTTAATTACATGTGCATTTGCAACTACAATTTATAGTAACAAATCAATCTGAAAAAATGCCACTTGGTGTCCAATGGCCTATGAACCACCTTCCAAGTCACAAAAGCAACGACAATTTCATTAATTTTGGGATGCCATTTTAAATGGATGATATAAATGTACTTTTCATCTTCAATTTCATCCAATCAATATTAGTCAGAAATATAAGTTGCATATGCAATTACAAACCACCTTGTAGTCATTTATGTGTTTACAAGTCGTTTTGGGTGAAAGCATGGTTAAGTGCCTCAAAAGTGGTGTTTGAAAGTCCATAATCTAAAACTATCAATTTTTTTGCAATTTCAACAATTATCAAACCATAAATCCTAATTATCCCTTATGCTTTTAATCATAAATATTAATAAACTAACTTATGAATATCCCTAAAGATGTGATTAATAAAAAAAATCCATGTAAAAGATTAAATTTTTTGATGTGAAATGGACTTTCAAAGATAAAACTTTACAACAATCACATCATCCAAAAAATTTCAAAATTAAAAAATATATATTAGAAAAGTTTCAATGCATTTGACTAATAAATTTTTCATTTAAAAAAAAACATTTTACACTATTTTGACATTTTTTCTAGTCCACATTTTTCATTTTTTGTGTGATAGATGTAATGTTGTGATTTCAAAAGTCCATTACAAGTCCATAATCTTCTTAGAATTTATCTAAGTTTTTTATGATAATTTCCCATTAAAGTCTATGATTTAAAATTTGACAATGTTAATATTGAATATAGTTTTAAGTTTTACATTTGTATGTATTCTAGAAAAAATTACAAGTGTGATAATCCAAACAATCCACCTCTTCATGCTTTCACCTTTTTTACTAAGTGTCACGGAAGATTGTTGCATCTATAATCACAAAAATGGTTGATTTGGACATATGTTGCAAATGCATGGGTTGAAATGGACAATATTCCTTGTAGTGATGTGACCATTTTGTATGTTGCATGGTCTTGCATACCTCATACCTCAATATGGCAAACATGAGTGCATGGAAGAAGCTTGGATATGGGTTTGCTTCACACAATAATTATGATTATAAACTTCTGATTTTGGTCATAGCAAAAAGTCATATTGGTTTTCGTTGTCTTTTGGATGAGTCTATTTATAGGATTTGAAAAAACCTCCCACATAAGCCATAAGAGCTTGTATGCATGGAACAATATGAAAATTTATTTGGCCGGTTCTTGTTGTGTTAAGTGAAGACATTGAAAATTTTGATTCTATTGTTGGAAATAATTGAAAATCACGTGGAATAATTGTCATTCCAAGCTTGTTTAAACAATGTTAATGTTTTGTGGTAGGCAAAGACTTGGTAAGAACATCAATTGGTATGTCATCCATTGAAATATATGGCAATTGAATATGTTTAAATTGGATTGTATCATGAATGGAATGATATTGAGTATTTGTTTGTTTGTTCCAAGAATGATATTTAGGATTGGTAGTTAATGCAATTGCATTTTGACTCTCTGAATATATTGTTGTAAGATGCATTTGTGGAAAATTAATTTCGTGAAGTAATTGTCGAATTTAAACAACTTCTTTGATAATGCAATGTATTCACTTTCTATGTTGGACAATGCAACAAAAGTTTGCTTCTTGTTGGCCCACGTTATGACACCACCCACAAATGAAAAAAAAATCCTAAAATAATTTATGAATGTTTTTATTTTTGGCCCAATCCACATATGAAAATCCATGTCCAATATGGCTTCCTACAAATTGTTGATATTATATACACATGTGAAAAATACTTTGATATAACACATCACACATTTAATAACTTACTAATGAATAAAGTTAGGATTAGATATGTGTTGTGTAAGACTATTAATAGCATATGCACAATTAGGCTGATTGTTGAAAATGGCATGCATGAAGTTGCCCACCATTTATAGGTAAGGAAAAATTGACATTTAATTTTTATTTAAATAGTTTCAGGGCAATCTTCTATACTTAATTTAATCTAGATTCCATAGGTGTATATATTGGATTCAAATTGGCCATGTCATACTCATGTAAGACTTGATTGTGAAGATATTTGGATTGATGGACAAAAGTATCCACCTTTCTGTTCTATTACAAGTAATTAGATTACCAATGTAATTAGCCTTCATTTGTCACGTCAAACTTAAAGCTCTCAACGAGGGCTATAACTTCGCTTTAGACCTCATCTCAATCGAAGGTCTGCATACAAAGTTATGGGGCACCAAAATTATGGGAGTCCCGACTTTGGGAATTTCGGGACTCCCATTTGGGAGTCCCGCAACAAAATAAAAGGTATTACCTTGAGTTCAACTATGTTTATAGACTATTTGTGACAAGGATACAATCATCCACATAAATTGCTATAAATTGGAAACATGCATTTAGTTTTGGTTGATAATAAATGTTTTAATCTACTTCAAATCTTGCAAATCTTTTAGAAATGAAGTATTGTCCAAATCTTTGGTACCATGCTTGAAAATATTAACATAACCCATACAATGATTTGAAAAGTTTACACACCAAATGTGAATTTGTAGAATCATGAAACCCTTTTAGTATTTCCATATGAATTTCTTCTTCAAAATAACCATTGAGAAAAATTGTCTTAACATTTAACTAATGTATCTCAAGATCATATTGTGTAATTAAAGTAAATAGGATTCAAATTTAATTCAACTTCACAACCAATGAAAACATTTCAATGTATTCAAGGCCATGAACTTAATAATATCCATGTGGCACAAACAATAAAAAAAACATTGTATTTGTCAATTGTGACGTGCTCCCAACCTCTTTAATGGATTCAAATATGAGTTTGAAGGGTAAACAACGGAACTGCAAGGAGTTGGGGCACGTTCCCTAGCTCGCAACACTTTGGGGGTAGAGGGGCATGCTGGAGCTTCGAGATGAGACTAGGAAGATTGACAAGCACTTACTCACTCACACGGACCTACACAAAACCAAACAACAAGTTGGTTAGTGCATAGTTGGAGCACTTTTGGTGCTAGGATGAGCCACATGTAAACTCACACTCACAAGACTCATCATGGCCCGGACTTGGGGAGGCCACCACCTTCCCCCTTATAGTATATTCTGTGCTTCTCCACAAGGCCCACATCCAAATGGACCGTATGTTGCACGCCACCTACACGTAAGAAAACTGGGTCGATTTTTGACTTTTAATGGTTAGGAGTCAAATTGTCAATTTGACTCCTGGCCTTTCTTTTGGCCATAACTTATATTTTAGATGTCTAAATGGGTCATGTGAGCCTAGTTTAAACATCTATGTTTCAATAGCTTTCCAATGGTATCAAGAACTCTTCAATACATTGAGTTTTGGCCCTTGTAATCGCTCTATGAACATTCGAGAGTCCACCGGAACTCCAACTCCCAAGGTGGAAGTTCCTTTCAGAGTGTGAGGGTTCATTCCCTCACATTTTCTTTCACTCATGGGCTTCCTTTCTTGGCCTGCAACCTTGCAAGCCTTTGCCTTGGTCGCGAGCTGAAAGCTAGGGTTGTGACAAATTGTGCCATTAGTTTTTGTCTTGATTTTAAATGCCCATTTGGAACTAATTGTTTTCCTTCCTTAAGGTAAGGATGTAATCTATTTTTGTTAAAACTGAAAATAGTTGTTTGCCAAGAATGTGCATTGGGCCTAAATAAAACTTTGGACATGGTTAAAGAACCAACCATAATATCTTGTGTTATCAAAGTTTTATGTGCATGATGTCAATGTTTATTAGGTTTAGTTGTTTTTTTGCCTTTTATTGTTTCAATTAGGTGACATGGAGGATTAACTTTTCTTTTTGGTTTTAATTTTTATGCAAATTCAAAAATTAATCATTAACCTTTGAATTTAGAAGAAACTTTTTACAAAAATGAAAATTTCAAGAATATCATCAATTAAGGATAATAAAATTTAAATGCATTTGAATTTCTTCATTATGGGGGTACTAATGGGATCGGAGGACCCAAATTTTGAGAATGGGAAGTAGAGTTTATTGATGGTGAATGAACTTGTTGATTTTGCAATTGAGAATTTATAATAAGAGGTAATATTGATGCACTTTTGGGAGGGATTTTTTATATCATTAGTGTATTGTTGCAACTAGAAAAATGTAGGATATAATAACAATTCATTTTTTTCTTCATTTTATTAAAGTTTAATTCTATATTTGATGTCAACTTCATAGAATTTTCTTGAAAAATAACATCTTTAAAACAATTATTCTTTTGTTAGATTTTTTCATAAGATGATAAGCTTTGGATTCTTCAAAATATCCTAAGAATGTACATTCTTGTGTGTGAAATTATTATTTACATCTAGGTGTGTGCACTCTAAGAAGGGTCTTTTTTGGCAGATGCTCCATTCCCTAAAAGTCCATATGGTAGTGTTAAAATGGTAGTTTATTTTGATATCATTAATTTAATGGGGAATTACATGGTGGATAATGAACTAAAAAGTTCATATGAAGACTAGCCATTCTAAAAAATTCTTTAAGAAAATAAAAATTGAAATCCACCCAAAAATGATTATGATATGGACATATGAAAATATGGCTCATTTTAGGCCATTCAAAAGTCCATAACTTTTTTTTGGTTAAATTATTTCTAACAATTATTTTGCATAGATGTTCTTTTTGTTTTAACATATCATATATTTATTCCCTATATTATATCCCAAATAAAATTCATACACAAAAATGCATGTATATATAAGCATAAATAATAAACCAATCCATATTTTTCAACTTCAAAAGTCCATTACTATACATATTTGGTGTATATATGTTGTAATTATTTTTTATAGATGTCTTCTTTGAAAATTTAAATTTAGCCACAAATTTGGGAAATTATTGTTTTTATAAGTTTAATAAATGCATGCCACGTTACAGAAAACTAGATTTCGATGCAAAAAATGGGCCACCCTACCTTGCAACCACCCATCTGTTATCTTTAAAAATGTGGGTGTAATTCTAAACCACATTTCTATAATTTTTTATTTAAAAGAGCTTTAGTGGGACTTCTATTTTGTAAATAGTTTGCAGTTGACAAAGTTTTTCCCCAAAAAGTTTTAGGCAAATGGGAATTAATTAACATAGATAATGCAACCCCAATCAATGTATGATTTTTTTTCTTAGAAACACCATTTTGTTGTGGTGTGTTTGTTATAGTGAATTGCCTTTTAATACCATGTTTTTGGCAATATAGATTGAAAGCATTCGACTTATATTTTCCACCATTATCTAATCGTAAAATTTTGATCTTTTTGTTAATTTGATTTTCAACTATAAACTTATAAAGAACAAATTTATCAAAGGTTGCTTATTAAACTTTAACAAATTTGTGTTTAATAAGATACATAATAAAATATCGTGACAAATCATTAATGAATGTCATAAAATAACTACAACCAAAATAAATGGGAGTTTGAATATGACCACATATGTGTGATTGAATTATTCTTAGTATTTCTATTGTTTGGGTGCTTTTTAATTTCAGAAAGTTATTTTTCTATTGTTTGCCTTTAACAAATGTTTTGCAAAAAGGAAAATCATTTGTTTAAAAATTATCAAGTTTAGTGGGCATAGACTTCCATTGCTTTAGTCTAGTGGCTGTTAATGTGGGTGCAAACGGGATATCATGAGCCACACACACCCCTTTGGATGATTGTTTATTGGTTGTTTATTTTGGAATATTCTTGGAATATTTTGAACAAAAGTTCTACAAAAATTCCTTAAAATTTCCATCACACTATTATGTTATGGTTTACATCAAAAATTTGTTAAAAATATGTCATTGTCAAAAAAATCAAGTCCATTTATAAGTCCTTTTATTGCTTAAAAACATTAGTTACAATGCTAATGTTTTTGGGTATTTTTCATTCATTAATTTAAATTCAAACTTCTAAAATATATATTCCAATACACTGAAAATAACATTATGTGAAAACAATTCCATTTGGATTTTTTAATTTTTTTTTAAAATGTTAAACACACAAAACCAAACACTGGTTGCAACTGCTTGTGTACACGTTAATGTGATTATACCCATGTGTGCCCTATTTGTTGGTGCCAATAATTCAATTTTATTTGTACACATAGTAAGGGACAACTATGATTTTTAATTTATCATAATAAAATTTTCCCAATTTAGATAATTCAAGATCTAGTGTGCAAATAATAATAATTTTTCTTATTCTATTTTTTAAATCACATTTTCCATGTTTCAAACTAATCTCTCCACAAACCTTATTAAATGATTGGTTGAAAATAAGTTTTTCTTTGAAGTTAATATGTGTAATACATTAGGGATATCTCTCACTATTCCATTTGTTAATATGATTGACAATCCCCTTGGACATGAATTTTGTGTGTTATTACCACTTGGCCTTCACATGTTTGATAGTTGGTGAATGCATAGTCAACATCATGTGACATGTGCTATGTTGCTTCAATATCAACATACACCAAGTAGAATCTTTGCCTTTTTTTATGAACAAAGTTACAACATACAACTTGTTAAATTGATAACAACATTTGTTTGCCTTTTTGAATTTCTAGAGTCTTTTGCAATTCTAGCTTTACAATCTTTGATATGATGACCTAGTTTCTTACAAAAGAAACACTTCATCTTTGATTTATTGAAACCTATCTTAGCTGACCCTTCTCCATCTTTAGATGGGAAGTATGTTTTTCTAGTTTCTATTAATGTTGAAGTTTTTTTTCCAACATATAAAGTAGACATTCTATATGTTGATGAATATAAACTTTTCATCAAAGTTTCTTCTTGAATTAAAGTAGTCATCAAAGATTCTGCTTAATGGTTGTTGCTTAAATATAGAACTTATAAACTTTTATAACTTTGAAGCATACCATGTATTCATGAAAAATCATCTTCATCATTTAGTAGTAGAGCACAAATTGCAGATAATTGTTTGATGAGAGCACAAAACACATGTATGTGGTTCATCATGTTTTCATTTTCAATGTGTGCAACTTATTTTTAAAATTCATTTTTGTAACAACATCTTGAGATTCAAATAATTTAATCAATTCATTCCATGCATCATGTGATGTTGGACATAATTGAATATGTGAGATAGTGCTATTGTCGATACTATTGTTAATTAATGTAAGGGACATTGTGTCATTATTTTTCCAATTGCTTACAACCCCTATTCTTGTGACAAGAAGTGCATGGCTTCTTGCACCTATTTGGGCTATTGTTTGGGGAATTGGTTTGACCTCTATACCTTTGACAATAGACCAAATCTTTTCAGTGTGAAACCATGATGTTAATCTATGTTTTCATATATGGAAAAATGTCCCATCAAATTTTTGAGATATAATTCAAATCTGGAATCTTTTGAGTCAATTTTTATGTCAGATTTTAGTGTTATTCAGTGAATATGTGGTTGATTTCAATTCCTCCATTATGTATTCATATGGATCTATTGAAATGTCAATGTGCATTGTTATCAAATATGATATAATTTGTGTTATCAAATTGTTTTTAAGTTGCTTTGTTTTATAATTTAGATTCTTGAAAATTTGGCATTGAATTTTTTTCATTGATTTCAAGACATGTTAGTCTAGCATATCATTGAAAATATCAAAAAACACAAATTTGTTCAAACCAAGCTTTGATACTATGATGAAATCACACATTAGACATCTACTTTAATCCATGGAGACACACACTTGATTACAAGGAAAGTATACATATTAGGAAAGAAGAGAACTTTTAAAAAGTTCTACAATATATATGAACAATCTATGAGATATAAAAGTTTTAAAACTCTTATACACAATACATATTAAAAATCTACACAAACTATATGTATATATATTTTTACATAGGTATATGAATATAAATCGTTTACTTGCACAACATGAATGTATATTCTTTCATACCAAAAGAACCACAAGCTCATGGGATCAAAAACTATAAAGATCCTAACCTACTGACCCACTAGGTTTTCAAATTGTTTAAAATAGCAAAATCAACTACTATTGCTGAATTTACATTTGCAGGTCTCACTCTCCCAAATAAAAAATTTACAAATTTCACCTACACCAAAATTCCATCTAATCATTCAAGTTATCCTTAAAATAATTAAGGAGGAACTTGGGTTTGGGTCTTTCATTTGACCCCCACTCATTTGATTTTTAGTTATATGCAAAGTCAACGAAACTTATTGAAATGATTGAAGTTGGATATCAAATCTCATGCAAGATGTACCATGATTGTGTATTTATTGTAAGATTTGAATAATTAAATGCAACCATGTAGTTACATAGTAATGAAAACAAACAATAATGAAGGAAATTCAAAACACAAGACTAAACTAATTTTAGTATCAAATTTATGAACATGTAGTTTGGTTCCCCATTGTATACATATATACTTTTTATTTTATTTTTGTCAAATTTTGAATCTCAATTGTCCTTTCACCCAAACTACGTGTTCATACCTTGAATTGAACTTGCTTTATGAAGAGCTTTATTATCTACCATTATCCTTAATAAATGTAAACTTGAATTTCAGAATCTTCTTAACATTGATCCATGTAGCCAACCTTCCCCTTTCCCGACTCCATTTCACCCCTTTTACTTCCCCCACTAGCCAATCCCCCTCACAATTGTCCTCCACTACTTTAGATTCACAATGAAATGACTAACATAGAGCCCACCCTTTACAAGGGGCAATAACCTTTTGGTAAAGAGTCTCTTATTTATGGATGCCAACTAAGGCATTTATCTCTCTTTCATCTTGTAAGCTTGCTTTCTATTTAACTCCTCTTTCCTTCAGCTTTCAATGTAGTTGGCCCATATATTACAAGGACAAAGTTATTAAGGTATGAATGTATTGTAATGGTAATTTTGTATGGTATGGTGTTATATGTGGATTAGTAGAATTTGTGATGCTTTGGGTTGAGTAATGTTTTGTTATTCCAGGCCTATTACAAAGTTCCACTATCCCAACAATGGGTAGGAAAATCAATAGGTGGCATTTTTTGTAGTTGATGTCTCCTTTGTATAAAATTTGCCATGGCCACTTATCCTCCATCTTGAAAACAATTGGTGTAATTTTTTAAAAATTGAGACATGCCCACATGAATGGGTATAATATAAAACGGTCTTGGAAATATATGAGTCACAAACAAACAATATGAATTGAGCTATATATCACCCTAGTAGTATGTAACTGTTGAAAGATCATACCTTTTGTGTATCAACTGCCATAGCTACCCAGTAAGGATGAAAATGAAAAGGATGATTGAATTGCAACAACAATGTAAAAGAAGAAGGTGGGCTAGGGAAAGGGGTGCCCATGTACATTTTGCATGAGAATACTCTAGGCTTGCTTGACCCAAAGCTAAGCCTTGCTGAAAACACTTGTGGGCTAGGGATGGATGTTGATAAATAGACTCCTAGGAAGGGTTTATCAGGTAATGTTTCTATTTTTTATAGCATGCTAGGTTTAGTCAAATTTATGAGAGGCCATAGAAATTTTTCACCACATTTCAAACCATGTAGTTATAAATTTAGAAAGTTGCCCGAAATTTTCCACTTGAAATCTTTATTGTATAGAATATTGGCTTCATGTTGTCATCAATGATTTGCCATTTACTTAGCATCAATAGAAAAGGGGGAAAAAAAAGATGGGAGGTAGGTAGTTTAATGATCATGGAAGAACTACAACCAAAGAAACAAGAACTTGGAGCAAAAAGAAATGCAATTAAAGAAATAAAAAAAGAATCCCCATCAAAATCCAACACCAAAAAATAAAAAACCCTATAAAAGCTGTCTTGACTCTCAAGAAAAGAAATTGAAAGGATTATGGAAAACCATATATTATATACATATTACATATATAGAAAGATTATAGAATATCCATAAGATTTTTAGATCTTGTAAAGGAGGAGTTGGTTTCTTCACACATTGAATACTTGCAAGGCAATTAGCACACCAATTACCCATGCAGGGCATTGCAACCAGTGTTGGAAGGTTCCTTGATTTGGACTGCTAAACCCAAGGGTTCAAGTTCTGTGACCCAGACCCAAACTGGCACCCTCTTGGTGGATAAACCTCAAAGGACCTCAGCCTACTCAGTGAATATTGCACAGTCACCATCAGGTTCATCCCTAAAGCAAATGTCATGAAATGCTGATACCCCTGACTGAATTTTGCGGCTCATGGCTTATGTCAGCACTAATCAATGATCTTCTCTTTTCTGATTGTCTAATGGAATTAGTGTGGGCACATATCAAAATTTCTTGGCTCCCTTTCTCTCACTGGACTCAGAATTTTATATTCAGATGTTTTGAAATTTTTTTCCACATCTGTAATTTCCATTTGCCAGTAAAGCTTTTGATCCAAATCTGGGCATAGCCCAACTGAGAAGTTTTTATGAAACGCCAGATGCTTGTAACTTGTCTCCAGCTTGCATCAATTCCTCAAGACCAGGTATGAAAAATCGTATGTAATGATGTTGAGATATGGGAAGTTTTGGGATCCAGATGTCTCCACATGTCTTGGTACATCAGTTATTGTCTCATAATCTGATGCAGATATCCTATGCCAAATATGAGGTGAAATAATATCTGCCCTGGGGTTGTGCAACAATCCCCATCCCCGTGGTCCATTTTGAAGCTTCACCCAGGCATAGACTTTTGACAGAAATCCACTGTGGGTTACCTTCACAGCAATATCACCTATTGCAACTTCTGTTGGATCAAAACCTATGACATTCACCACTCCAAATCCTACCAAGCGCAACACAACATAACCAATACTAGGGACATTAAAATTCTCTAAATAATCAAACCTATCTAAAATATGCTGTTCATAATCTAATTGATTAGTGATGTTAAAACTAGATTTTTTTCATTGCTGGAAACGGACATGTTGTTGCATCACTTCTGGAAGGCAAGCTTGATGTCCTAATTCTATAACAACAGAATGATCAACTGACTCTGATACCCAAAAGAAGGGTAGTAGACTAATTGCAATACACCCTATATCTCAAATACAACATGACCAACACTCTTGTTAACCTCATATTAAACTTCCAACTGCAGAGACACTGATGCAGCAACCAACATACGTCTCAGCCAAATTGGATGCAAGTTGTCTCATAAACACAATCCCTATTTTAATAAATAAATTCAGTGTGAATCAGATCCTTCGTACTCTCTCATGAACTACCAGAGTCTTTTGTGGGCATCGTAGATGCTTAACTGAACATGTTCAACCTAGAGATATTCCCATTCTGTCCCACCAGTTTGTTTAATGAACATCCTAATGCTCCCATTTCCAGAAACTAAAGGTCTTGACAAGGGTTAATCTGCCAAATAACTACAACATATAGCCCATGAAGTCCATATGGTAATTTTCACTTGGAGCTCCTGTAGATATAGGTACTCACCCCCATTCCCAAGAGGATTCCCAACAACCCACAATACCCTCACAAGATGAAATTCTTCCCAGGCACAATCACTCCTAGGAATTTGATGGCTCCATAGATGAGCTCAGTAATCCCCTGTACCCTTCATCACTTAAACACCTAATCCCTAATTGATGTCTACATGAACTTCCCTGGTCTTCTGTCATCAAGCTCAATGAAGCGAAAATCTAAAAACAGGTGACTGGAAACCACAAACACAGTCTGGAGCATTCATCTCCAAAACTATTCACACAGAATGCATGCAACTTACAACTTCTGGACAGACCAACATGCAAAAACACCCCCATCCTAACCAGAAAAATCTTCTGATACTTATCTTGCAGCTGCTCGCCCTTGCTGAATCTTTCATCACAAATTTCCCTTGGCTGTGTAGTCTTCTCACCCCGCATCTCATTGATTTACATCAAAACAACCCTGTTGAGATAGTGAGGACTCCATCTAGAACTTCTTTGCAGCAGTAGAACAACAAGCCTCATGATCAATAAGAATATTCTCTAAGCACTCATGCTCTCTGGTCACTGGACTGATTTTGCAAGAAAAATAAAGAAGGTTATTTTATTGAGATGCCAAGCGGGCAAATATATACAGCCAAAGGAATTAATACGATCCTAAAGATCAGGTGAAAATCAAGAGATCTACACTAGCTAGCAGCATGTGTTGGTGGGTGAGAGAAATCAGCTGGATTGGTGGCTCAGATAATTTAGCAGGTCCATCACAAAATAAACTAAGATAGCTCATTGCTGTCTTTATCACTCCCACTCAATGACAGTCTTTTTCTATTTGTGATACACTAATCCTACCTTGCTCCTGCAAGTTTCAAACTGATCTCTGGTGACTGCCTTGGTAAAAATGTCAGCAGCCATCTCCTTAGTAGAGCAGTAGTTAAACAAAACTTCATTGGAGGTCATATGTTCCCTCACAAAATGGAACTGGACATCTATGTGCTTTGTGTGTAGGTGATGTACTGGACTCTTTAACAAAGCCAAGCTCCCGTGACTGTTGTTGAGTATGAGGGTTGCATTTTTCTGCATGTATCCCACTTCACCCAAGAACCTTCTAAGCCACAAAACCTCCTTTGTTGCATGAGTGCATACCATGTATTCTGCTTCTGTAGAAGAAAGAGCAATTGTTGATTTCTTCTTACTGGCCCAAGAAACAGGTGCTCCTCCCAAAAGAAAAACATAGCCAGTTGTTGATCTCCTTGTGTCAACATCACCTCCCCACTACGAATCACAAAAACCACAAAGCTCCAAGGTCTTCTTGTTAAGAAGATTAGGAGAGTATCATAACACAAGACTCTACAAACCTTGCAGATATCTCAAAAGTCTTTTGACTACCTGCCAATGTGCAAGTTGAGGGTTGTTCAAGTATCGGGCAACAACTCCCACTGCTGTAGCTATATTTGGTCTTGTGCCAACCATGCAATACATTAAGCTACCTACAGCTCTCCTGTATGGAATATTAGCCATCTCAGATTCTTCTTTCTCTAAGCTAGGACTTTGCTTCTTGGAAAGTTTAGCACCTGCTTCTAGAGGGGTAGCAACTGGATTGTATGCATCCATTTGGAATTTTGTCAAGGTGCTTGCAATGTAACTGGATTGGCCTAAGGTAATACTTCTTTGGCTTCTGTCCCCTGGAGTCCCAAAATAAACTTAACATCTCCTAAATCAGTCATTGAATTTTTTTCACAAAGTATGTTCTTCAGCCAATGAAAAACTTCTGCACCCTGTGCAAAAATGAGAAGATCATCCATGTATACAGCAATGATCACATGTGCATTGATGTAAACATTATGATCTGATTCCAACCTTTGGAACCCATTTTCCTAAAGAAAATTGTCCAATTTTTGGTGCCATGCCCTTGACCTTTGTTTCAGTCCATACAAGGACTTTTGTAGCTTACAGACAAGGTCCTTTTCACCGTAAGAATCTGCCCATTTGGTTGTGCCATGAAGACGACTTTGTCTAAATCCCCATTTAAAAACACACTTTTGAAATCAGCCTGGTACACCTCCAAATCCTATAATGCTGCAATGGCTAACAACACTTTGGTTGAAGTGAGCTTCACTACTGGAGCAAAAGTATCGTTGAAGTCGAATCCATGTTTTTGCATGCATCCTTTAGCCACAAGCCTTGCTTTGTGATGCACAATCTCGCCTTGAGCATTTCTCTTGGTTTGGAATAGCCATTTACATCTAATCGCTTTACAGTTCTTTGACAACTTTGACAACACCCATGTGTTGTTCTTTTTCAAAGACTCTATCTATTCTTCAATTGCTGCTTTCCACTAATTTGCATCATCTTCTGCAAGAGCTTCTGTCAAAGTTGTTGGATCTTTTAGAAACCTTGCTATGTTGGCATATTTAGCGATTGCTACAAAATCCTTTAACCTTTTTGGAAATTTTCTTTCCCTTTTAGTTCTTTGAAGTGTTTTTCGAAACTTTGAATCATGGATGGTATTTTCTTCAATAATAGCTTCAGATTTTTGATCTCCATTGATTTGTTGATTTCTAACAATTTCGTTGTTAGGTTTGGTGTTCTCTCCCACTGAAACCATGGGAGTCAATGGATTTTTGATCACCAAAATGTCTTTGCTAATGTATGGCTTCCTTTGAGCTGAAATCCATACCCTATATGATTTCCTTTCGTAGCCCACAAGCAAACCTTGGGTGGTCTTATTATCCAATTTTGATCTTAGTCTTTTTGGCTTAAGGACAAAAGCAATGTTGCAAAAAACTTTGAGATGATTTACAATGGGTTTTTCTGCACTCCAGCCTCCAACAAGGTTACTCCTTCCAAACAACTACAAGACTGTTATTCTTCAAGTCTGTAGTTGTGACTACGGCTTCCACCCATAGACTATGAATTAGACCCTTGTTGTGAAACATGCACCATGCCATTTCCACCAAGGTTTAGTTGATCCTTTCTGCTATTCCATTTGATTGAAGGGTGTATGGTGCCTTTAGCCTTGCAATAGTTTTTGAAGGCTTTTGAAGTGAACTCAACATTGTTGTTGTTGTGAACAACTTTTATCTTCCTTTCCAAGCTATTTTCCACCATAGTTTGGAACTCTTTAAACATTACCAAGGCTTCTGACTTTTGTAAGTCCAAACCACCTTAATGTAGTCATCAGTGAATGTCATGAAGAATTGAACCCCTGCCACTACAGTGGGCTTCATTGGTTTGCACAAATATGTGTGGACCAACTCCAAAGGACTTTGCCATATTTTCTTGGGATCTCTTTTTTGGAATGGATTTTTGCATTGCTTCCAATTAGGACAACCCACACAAAAAGCAAGTTGGTAGTCAAGTTTGGATCCATTTTGGTGGTTAGAATTTTTTGTATGAGGAGCTTTAGATTTTGCTCCCCTAAATGACCAAATCTCTCATGCCAAATCATCAAGTTGTCTTTCTCTCTAATAACTTGAGTACTAACATTCTCTAGATATTCTATAACTTGAACACTTTCTAGAACCTGTGAACATAGTAGCTTGTATAAGCTAATCTCTTGTATAGCTTTTGCAAAACCTTTCCAACATTATTCTTAATACTACAACCATCCTGTTCAAATTCTATTTTTAGAGCTTGAATGGTGGCTTTGTGTATTAAAAATAAATTCTTAACAAGACCTGGGACATGTAGTACTTCATGCAATATTCCTTTGATTTTGCAATCTTTTATTTTCATGGATATAATAACACTTCCCTTTCCAATAACCTATTGGACAAAATTGTCCCCCATGTAGATGGATCATTTAAGGATGCTATTGTAGTCAAAAAAAAAATCTCTCTAAAATGTTAGGTGTTGAGAAGCTCCCAAGTCAATATACCAAGACTCATTGTGTAAAACATTTGTCATTGTAAAAAAAGCTTCTTCAGCTATGATAACCATTTTTTGGGTATGTGTCTACTTTTTCAAGTATGTTGCCTTTTTCTTGTAGTTTGGAGCCCAATGGCTAGATTTCTTATAATAGTTGCATAGATATTTTTTCTTGTCCCTTTTAGTGGCCAACTTCTGATCTATTGTAGAATTGTTAAATGTGGCTTTGAACATGTGAACAACCAAAGCAGACCTTCCTTCATTCGAACCTTTAGCATCCTTTTTCTTCAACTTTTCATGGAGAAGTCTAACTATAACAAACTCAATGTTCAGATCAATTTTTTCCTTGGATTCTGGTGCAACTATCAAGTTGTAAGACTTTGGAGGTTGCACAACAACAACATCACAAGATCATTTGTCTCAAGCTTCACCTTTATTGCTTCAAGTTGCTGACCCATGGACTTAATTTTGTTAATGTGATCTAGCATATTGTTAGTGAAAATCGTTTTGTAAGCAAAGAATTGACATCTCAAAATAAATATATTTGCTAGACCTTTAACTTCATATATTTTCAAGAGACAATTCCAAGTTTCTTTTGTTGTTTTTGCTCCAATGAGGTTTTGAAACAAAATGTCATGCAAGCCCATGATGATGAAGATCCTAACTTTCCTATCTTTCTTTTTCTAGTCTACGAAATTGATTGCTAGTTTAACCTTTGTCCCTAACACAATGCCCCAAAATTCATTTTCCTTTGACAAAATTTGCATTTTAAGCTTCCAAAGATGGAAGATATCCCCTAAAAACTTTGTTATGATTGATGCTAGCCCTTATGGGCCCTAACTTGTTGAGATAGTGAGGACTCCATCTAAACTTGTTTGTGTCAGTAGAACAACAAGCCTCATGATCAATAAGAATATTCTCTAAGCATTCATGCTCTCTCGTCACTGGACTGATTTTGCAAAAGAAACAAAGAAAGTTATTTTATTGAGATGCCAAGTGAGAAAATATATGTAGCCAAAGGAATTAATACGATCCTAAAGATCAGGTGTCAATAGACCTACACTAGCTAGTAGCATGTGTTGGTGGGTGAGAGAAATCAGCTAGATCGGTAGCTGAGATAATTTAGCAGGTCCATCACAAAATGAACTAAAAGAAGTTCATTGCTATCTTTAACAAACCCAATGTTGCTCGCTTTAGCCATCACCAATGTCTAGTGAACACTTTGAAGTCTTGACCGCCATGTTCAAATGTGGAGGCTCCCCACATAACTCACAACCATTTGAACACATTCATTAAGCCACCAAAGATTTACTTACCAGAAAACAAAACAACAAGGGGTGTATCACACTATAGCCTTGCCATTTACATTAAAAAGTACCTTAAGGCAAAAAAAGAATTAGGAAAACTCAAGTATTTCACCATGCAAAAACAAAATCTTCAAAAAATCCTTTAAGAGAATAAAAAAATCACGATATTATAACTCTATAACTAATCTCAAGCTTCAACACAAGCCAAAATATCATCTTTCAACAATCCTCATATAAAAATACACCTATTACCTAGGGGTCAAAATCCCTTAAGCTACTATACTTTATAATGAATCTAAACACAATATCCTTGCCATATCCTTGCCTACCAAGGCAAGGCCAACAGCAAATTACATAGACACTTAAAGAGATGCTTATCTCTCCAATTCTTTTTAAACTGATCCATCACCCGTTTTGTGTTTTGGCACTTCTTCGCATTTCATCAGTAGCAGAAAAATCAATTAAGAAAGTCTTCATCCAAAGGTTGCCACATTCACACTGGACCTAATTTCATGTCACACTGCCTGGTACACCTTCACTCTTCCACCGATGATTCTAGCCACAAACACTGGTAAACTAGAATTCAATATCTCCAACGCCTTAGGTTTCAAAATTATTGAATTAAAACCTCCATGGAGTCTCATGAGGATTAAGGGCTTCCGAACAATAAGAAGAGCATGATCAGTGTTTTTGTTTGGGGGTGAATTTTCACATTGAGGTGATCCAAAACAAAATCTAGTGCGAATTGCTCAAAGGGTTTCTTTGGAAAAGTTACACAAAAGTTGCCATATTTTGAGGAGAAAATGTTAGAAGTTGCCAGATTTAGACAATGAGTTTTGGTTGATCACCAAAACTAGGCAGGATTCCAAAATATCTCTACTATCCTCTCTGACGTGTAGCCAAATTTGGCTCATTCCTCTTCTGGATGATTAGCAGTCCACCTAGCCTTCTTGACAAAATTGGAAAAACAAACCCTGATCAGTGATCATGATTCATGCCTAAGATTCCCTAAATTTTTAGCTTTGGTTTTTATTGAGTTTTCAATAACAAAATTGTTCAATACTCCAAATTCTTGCATTGTAAGCTTTAAAATTATGAAATCACCTCAGTGCAGTGCACCCGTAGTACCCAAAGCACAGTGGGGCATAGTGCTTTGGCAAAAAACAACATAACAAACAAAACAAACAAACCAATGCGGTGCCATGATATTTTTTAAGTTCAGACCTGTGGTAGCTATGTTTGGTAGTTATCCAATCACTTGAACATGCCACCCTATCACTGTATAGGACAAACATGATTTGTCAATCCAATATCTTATGCTTGGATGAGGTTGGAAAATTGTTGTAGTTTATCAGAATGACAAGGATATCTTCACAATTATCACAATTGAATGTGCAAAATAACTTCTCCTCAATTACTTAACAGTCATTGAGTCATTAAAGATGAAAATTTCTCGAAGCATCGAGATCTGAAAAAAATAATTCTTGTCTTTTGTTAAAACACATTTTGTGTTTAAATCACCATCCCATTCAAGAGGTGAAAATATTGTCTTGGGTATAATTGGTCAACCCTTATAATTCGTATTTTATTCCAAAAATAACGTATGTTTTTTGGTAAAGAACAAATCTTTTATGGATACACAATCGGTGGTTTGAATGACATTTGGATAGTGTATTAACTTATTAAGAGGATGGGTTGACCTAAAGACATAGGTAGTTTCAAAATACCAGCACAAACACACTTTATTCAACTTTTTTTTGGTTTGTCATTTAATCTCCATCAAGCTTCTATGATTTCCTACATTCAATCCAACTATACTGATTGTTTTAACTCTGCCTTATTAACCCCTTGTTTGAATTGTCTTCATGATTTTTTGTCTATGACTTCAATTCCACCTTGGGCTTCTTCACTTTTTAATGGCATTTTGGGCAAGTGTTAGATAAACATGTCAAAGTTCTTGAGTGCATAGATAATACCATAACTTTGCCACATCATTATCATTACATGGATGAGCCCAACAAAACCCCTAGGCTCAAGTCATTTGACCATCAATTTTTCTTTGTCTTTGGCATACTACCGCCATGTAAGCAAGTAACAAGGTATCCCACCCATGGCATCTATGCCATTCCACAATAATCCATGGATAAAAGGTATCCCACCCATGTCATCTATGCCATTCCACAATAATCCATGGATAAAAGGTATCCCACCCATGTCATCTATGCCATTCCACAATAATCCATGGATAAAAGGTATCCCACCCATGTCATCTATGTGTCTGGTATGACATCTATGGTGAACCTCTTTTCCATTCCAAATTTTCTACAACTCCCTAAAACCTAAGAAAGGACCCCATAGAACTGGTGAAAAAACTACCTACAAATTGGGCGGGGACCTAATTTTTTCACATGGTCTTGTCCCAAGACTTGAAAGAAATTTATTACTTAGTGATGGTGCATGTGCACCAAATTTTAATTATATTCAGATTTATTACCCTGAGCTGTGATGATACAATTGATATTTTCCAAACATTTCTTGTTCATTAAATGGGTGCTGAATAATTATTTTATTTTTCAAAATCCACTTCAGTAGTAAAAATAACAATTTATGAAATTTTGGCAACAAATATAGGCAAATTCTTTGGTAGGTTCTTTGGACTTGTTTAGCAAAATGAGACCTTTTATAACACTTTCTACTGCTTCTTTTTGCAAGAATGAGGAGATGATTGTTCCACCAAATTATAAGGAAAAATCTTATCAACTATTGGATACCTCCTTTACATTGGCTCATGGTATCCACCAATTTTGGTATTCTGCTCTCCTTTGATGTTGTTGTATGATCACGATCTTATTTTTTCTCTTTATTTATTTTTTCAATGTTGTCAATTCTAATTCAAGGTTACCTACTCTCTTCACATGTGCCTCCACAATTGATTTGGTTATTTTCACATGAGAAACTTCTCACAATTTTCAACTTTTCTTTATTTTTTGATTTTTATAACTCTTTTCTCAAGTTCTATTTCTATAGTTTTCTTTTGTGACTCCCCTTTGAACACCTTTTTCAACTCTACCCACACTTACCTCATGCAAGACATCATTGCACTTACAACTTGTAAACCTTGCGAAGGAAAAGAAAGTGAAGTGATGTGATAGAGACTTTACGCACCAAAGAAAATTGGCATGCAACTTTCACAAACTTAGCATTAGGCTAAGTTGGCCAGTGATCAAACACTTAAATGCTCAAGACAGGCTAGATCCAAGGGGAGGGTTCTGTTGTTTCTGATTTCAAAAAACTTGAACCCTCCTGTTGGCGTATTTGGTGTACTAAAAGTTGTGAAAAAATGAAATAGAATTGGGAAAGTGACAACCCCAAAATAAAAGAAATTAAACACTAAAAAAATAAACCATCAAATGCTACAAAGGCCGGTTCTCAAACACCCAAACAATTCTTTGTATGTTGCTCTGTTACTAAAAGAGTTCTAAGATGATTTGTAGAACTTCAGGTGACGTTTTTATAACATTTTAAACCATGTAAAATGAACAAGAAATGAGAAAGTTAGAAGCTTCGAAAGTAAGAGGGGTCCAAAGAGACGAAAAGAAAAAAAAAACAATTTGTAAATTGAAAAGCTTACTTTTCTTATTATAATTTTTTCATTACTCTTTTTCCTTTTCATTTCAAACATAATTTCTACAGCTTGAGTACCACTCCCATAACATTTTAAATCACTCATAATGAAGCACATATGATGAACATATAATAAGTGTTCAGTCATAGGCAAGTGATTGATGATGTTTACCTTATGGGTGATAATTATCTTAAATTTGTCCTCAAATGAGCATTTTCTAATTACCCAACATTTTCAAAACTGTATAATTACTACCAAACCTGAAAAGGTATTATGGCAATTGTGTTGTCATTTCCATTAAAATACAAAAACTAAAGAGTTGATCATAGTTGGTAGTGCAAAGCAACGCAGAGCCCAAGTTGTCATAATATATGATATTGTACATGGACTTGTATTTAAGTTACCATAATTTAAACTAATATAGTTTGAGAATAAAATGTGTTCCAATTTCTAACACTGTTTTGTAACATGGAGATGGTGGCCACTAACGATTATACACTAGTTTCAGTAAGTAATGAGTATGAATTAATTGATTTCCACATTCTCATTATTTAGCTATGATGCAGCATGACAATATTATGTAATAGGAATAATATATATATGTTATTAGATTCTACTATCAATAAGATTATATGATCAAATGTTGATATTAAATTTTAACATGTAATTATGAAAACCATATATTATACACTACAAAATGGACATTTGTGAATGTTTTTCTTTGTTTCTTTTTTATCCACCTTACCACCACATATCCTAACACCAAACTTTTTTTTGGGTGCAAGATTCCACAATGTTTTAAAAAAATTGAATGTTTTTGTCACAAAATCATTTGGAAAATTTGTCAAAATCCACAAACACCTCTATTTGGCTATTTGGCTTATGGATGATCATCACCTTAGTTACATCAAAAAATTGAAAATAAAACATTGTTCACACTATCAAAAGTTTCAAGAATGTTGTAATGTATCAAGAATATTACAGTAATTGAAGCATGCATTACATGTTTCAAAAATATAGTCTCAATTGCTATTATAAATCATCAAGGATAAAAGATCATAATCTATCTATAAGGAAGGCATCTCGCTTGTTTGTTCAGTTGAAATCTCACAGACCATGATGCCTTTGCCCAGGCTCTTCATATTGTTGAAAAGCCCTCAATAAGTAGGATTTAAATGGAGGCAATTTCATAAGTTTTACACTCAACTAGAGATATTGAATTTTGAATAATGTTTGGTCATTGAGACAATTTCTCTGGATAAGCCAAACTGCTGGTTTTGGAAGGAAAAAGTAGTTGGGTAATGACTTCACACTTGCACCAACAGCGAAGTGGTGTGTATAGAGTAGTTGTGAAAGGTGTGTAAGGTAGAATGGTCGGTGAGCAAACAATTAAGCGCTCAAGGCCGGCCGGATCAAGGGAAGGGCTCCATTGTTTCTGGTGTCCAAACAACACTTAAATGCCTTGTCTTGACACATCTAATGCACTAGATTTTTTCAAGAATGGATTAGAAATGAGAAAGTTATGGCCACCGCCTCCCCCCCCCCCCC
>Ga0209208_10001128_pt1 | contig 37209 bp, 27 predicted proteins | sample S1TSphfallax_3_FD_187694 | JGI IMG/M metagenome (GOLD analysis project Ga0209208, IMG submission 187694) | Host-associated microbial communities from peat moss isolated from Minnesota, USA - S1T2_Fd - Sphagnum fallax MG (SPAdes) (version 2) | ecosystem: Host-associated > Plants > Peat moss >...
AAGGACAACTCTATTGTGGTAAAAACTAGGGAGCTCAGCAAGGCAACAATGAGAAGGGGCAATGACGACGAGTGCTTGTTGCATGCTTGCACATGCAAATGTTTCCATGAAGTTAAGAGGCTTCCTTTTCAGTTGCATGTTGCAAATATTTCCTCTGCCGTATTGCTGAGTTTAAATGCATTGAAGACACCAGTTGCAATGTGTCCAATGTTGAGAGGGGTGTACCATGTCTCTCGCATTGAAATCATATGGCACTTGGTTTCCAAATGTTGTCAATGGAAATTGTCTTCATTGTGAGTTTATTGTTATGTGTGAAGGGCTTTTGCAGATTTGTTCATCTTAGATGAGCGTCTGTGTATTTGCCAAAATGGAACTGGTATGCTGTTGTATGTAGTTTCTGTTGTTAGAATCGCGCAGCTACAAGAGTGAAAGAAACCACAATTTTGGTCAGAGTAGGAGGATTGAAGTAAAAAATGGAATTGTTTGAATGGCTTGAAATAGACTTGAACATTTTACAATACATTTCATTCAAATATACTTAATTCCACAAACCAGCCTTGTGCTACCTATTCATTGCCATATGCTCATTCAATCTAGTTAAACTTGGTTGAGGGCAATTCTAGTTGTCCATCATTCCGCACCAATTTCAGTCCAGTCCCACTTCAATAACCCTCCTCTTTTAACTTATTGCCCACTTTGTAATAGGGAATGACTTGAATTTACCCTTTATAGAGATCTATGTTTGTCCTCTCCAAAGCACAAATGACATTTTTGCTTGTTGATTACCCCTTCTACCCCCCTTCCCCTCCCCTCTTGTAGTAAACAATTAGTGATTTACAAGTTTTGATTACTTCAACCAAGGTGAGTTCAGAAGAGTTCCAGTGTAAATTGTGTTTTTCAAGCAAATTAAACAAGTTGGTGAGGTTACAGTTGGGGAACTTCCCCTAACAGGCTTGGGAGGGGATTACATTAATGTGAACCTCCGGTGGTGCACTTGTGTGAGGGAGTTATGCTAGTTTTTAAAGAACTGAGGCTGATTTCCCTTTGTTAATACATGCTCAAATGGTGAAGCAGAATAGCCTGCTTATCAATGCTAGGGCATTACAAGAACATGGAATGCATGCAAGCACGCGTGTGAAACCTTCTTGAAAAATAGAAATGGCATTAAAAAAAAACTATGCAAAAAATGAAAAAACACACCTGTTAGCTTGCAAGCAGGATACTAGTCTAATGTGAAAAGAAATGTTGGAAAAATAAAGGAATTGACATTGTTTGTTTCTCTATGCAGGCGAATATTATTGTGTTTCTCTACACAATATGTGCATTCTGTACAGGGGTCGATTGCAAGAGACAAACCACATTGTATGTATGGTAAGGCTTGTTAGCACGGCCTGGGACTTGCCTTACCTTACAAGCAAAGGCAATCAAAGAACCAGTGAAGCAAGTGAAAGTCGACTTTCACAGAAATGATTTGAAACCAGCCTATATAGATTTCAACCCTGGCCACCTACTGCCCCTGACCAAACTTTAGTAGTACCTTGGCAGCTTCAGCACAAATTATGTTATATTTAGAAATGCCAAATTTTTTTTTTACAAATACTTTTGTAATATTTTTTGAAAGAAAATGAAGAATCTTTTGAAACATTCTTTTTTTTGAAAGAAAATGAATAATCCTTTGAAATATTATTTTTTAAAGAAGAAAATGAAGAATCTTTTCAAACATTCTTCTTTTTTGAAAGAAAATGAAGAATCTTGTGAAACATTCTTTTTTTTGAAAGAAAATGAAGAATCTTGTGAAACTTTTTTTTTTTGGAAAGAAAATGAAGAATCCTTTGAAATATTCTTTTTGAAAGAAGAAAACGAAGAATCTTGTGAAAGATTCTTTTTAAAATGAAGAAATCCTTTGAAATATTCTTTTTTTGAAAAGAAATCTTCAAAATAAAATAATTAGTTATTCCGCACATACATGTGCAGAAGGCGTCAAGGTACTGCAATAGTCAATTAAAAAAAAAATCTAGCACTCTGGTTCCTTTAAAAAAAAAAAACTTACATGCAAATTGTTGGTCGATCCATCATCCAATCCTTAAAACAAGGGGTGTGTCGCAGTGTGGCCTTGCCATTTACATTAAATAGTATCTTAAGGCAAAAGAAGAAGAATTATGGAAACTCAAATATTTCACCATGCAAAAATATAATCTTCAAAAAAATCCTCTAAAAGAAACCAAATTCCTTCAAGATATCATAACTCTATAACTAATCTCAAGTTTTAACACAAGCCAAAATATCAGCTTTCAAAAATCCTCATATAAAAATAGACCTACTACTACCTAGGGGCCCAAAACCCTTAAGCTACTATACTCTATACTGAATCTCAAACAGAATATCCTTGCCTTGGTAGGCAAGGCCGACAAAATGGTTAAGTTACGTAACCTAGGAGTTAATGCATACTCGAAAGTCAATCATAGCGGGACTGACCGACAAGAAGCAGACAGGCAGGCGGTCATGGGCAGAAAGGAGGTCCAATTGGAACATGTCAAAAACCTCTCTTTTTATTTCTCTTTGTATTTTGAGGGATCTCCCTCAGCAGAAGATTCCTAGGGAGTTATGCGGTGGAGAAGATTCCACTATATTTCTATGTTCCCATGTTCCCATGGAAAGAGTTTTTTGATGGGATGGATCAGAAAATTCAAAAACACAAGGAGGAAATGGCCAGATCAGGAAAATTCAAAAAACCAAGAAGGAAAGAATGGAGGAAAGAAAAAGAAGAGATTTTTTACGTAGGTGGAGGTTCCCATACTCGTGTGTTCTCCATCGGTTGGGAACACCTTCGTGCGACCCTCCCTCAGGAGAACCCACTCGTATGGGGACCTCCCCTACAGCAGAAAACACACCCCCCTCCCCACCCCCAATGCAAAGATTCTCACAACCACCCAAAATGCCGGGTCCTCTTGGTCGCTGAAACCCGCCCGTCGGGTCGGGTCGGGGGAGGAGTACCGATTCCCGACTCCTAGTACCGTGCAATTAATTAACAGTCATGATTTGATGCCGTCCGATGCTGAGATTCGGACTGGAGTCGACGGTGCGCAGTTATTGGGGGGTGGGAAAATGCAATGGCCTTGGTGCACGCGTCAACGACGACCAGAGGCCAGGCAAGGAGACAAACAAATGAAGTCTAGTCGCCAGATTTCGACAATGGTTTTTTGAACAATTCGCCAGATTTTCTCTACTGGGTTTCTGGCATGTAACCAAAGATGTGAAGCAAGCTTGAACTTTGTTTTACTTTCATATCCGGGTTATAGCCAAATTTGGGTAAACTGTCTTCTGGATGATCGTCATTTCGGCTAACCTGAATTAAAAAATTGAAAGAAAGGTTTTAAAAATAAAATAAAATGTGCCGCTGTGTGATTTTTTTTCGATTTTTTGTGTGTTGGGTTAGCTGGCTAGCATTCCAAGAGGGATTTAACATTAAATGCAAAAAATTATGTAAATAGTTTTTAACATTGCTTCCAAACTGAAACAAAATCAGAGTCCAGAATGTGACGAAATTTTATTTTATTTTATTTTATTTATTATTATTATTTTTTTTTGGGGGAAACTGGGCGATTTTTTTCCAAGAAAAAATTGGCAAAATTTCCACAAAATATTCCCCTTTTTATTTCTCGCATTTTGGCGAAATCTCGCACATAAAAAAAGCGGTGCATTGCGCCGCAGGCAACGAGACAAACAAATAAAGTCAGTAGGAAGTGAGTTCTGCTCTGTTCAGTTCTGTTCTGCGTTGCCTCCCTTTGCAATCGCCTTGCCTGCCCGCCCTGTTGATTCTTTCGAGCATCGTGGTTTTGCCGCGTTTTCTCAGTCCATTTGCCATGCCATGCGATTGCTGCTCGTGTAATCTCTTTTGCATTCCGGAGCCGGAATCCATCGAGTGGTTTTTGCGCTATTGCCAAGGAATTGCGAAGCGAGTGCGGTGGTGGTTTTTCTTCGTGGAAGTAGGAATTTCGCGGCGGCAATTGTTGTTGTTGTCGTTGTTGTTGTTGTTGTGTGGTGGTGGTGTTGTTTGTTGTGGCACCGGAATCGGTGTATGTGTTTCGGTGCAATATTGGTGAGGAGACAGAAGGAGGCAGTTTGGGGGAAGGGATTGGGAGGCGTGTGAGAAGGGAAAGGTCTCTGTTGATGGCTTCCGGTGTAGTAGCCAAAGCTCCTGCTATCATGCCTGGGGGTGCTGCTGTTACTGCTGCCGTGTCTTCATCAGTGGAGGGGGCATCGACAGCGACGGCAGCAGTGGTGTCGGAGGTTGGAATTGATGAACTCTCTTGTTTCCGGCAGTTGTTCTTATTGCAATTGCAGAGCTTGAGGGCCTGGGCGCAAAGCAGTTTCCTGAAGACTCGCCGCTTTAGTCGCGTGAGCCATGGCGGTGGGAATGGCTTGCTCAAGGGGGAGCAGACCCTGTTTTACCTGATTCAGAGGCTGCTGTGCCTCTGCAAGCGGGATAGGCCACGGCGTCACAAGGTGTGCGATTGCTGTGACAAGGAATCGGAAAGCTGTAGTCAGGTCAGTGGCGGTAATTCCTGTGTGCATTCCGGGGACGAGGTTTTTTGCAGGGCATTTGTTTGCAACGGACTTTGTGACTTGTGCAACATTGAATAGGGTTTGGCGCTCTTGTTTTTTCGGTTTCCTGGGGGGTTTTTTCCATCGATCCTTTATTGGTTGGCCTGGCTTTAGTCAGTATATCCCTGTGTGAGATCGTCTTCGCTCTTTGATTTTGCCCTCCTGGGTGTCTGGATGATGTCACAATTTGGGACCTCCATTGCACATGCCCCGTTCATACCAGTTTGTGTAGTGCACTGATATGATTTGTTACTCATTTGCCCAATATTTACACGTCCTTCTGGAATGAGAGAGGATGGTATGCATGCACAATGACAGCACAACAAGATTGCTATTCTGACAGAGATGTTTGATGTGTAGGTCAATGCTGATATGCAGAGACCTGGGAAACAATCTTTTGGTGCTCCTGTCAGAGTCATGCCAGATTGCTGGGATGTAGTGGGACTTGGCCAAGCAATGGTGAGTCTCTTTCTTCTTTCATGTTGCAGGTATCTGGAGCTTCTTACAGATTTCTTCATGGTATTTAAAGTTTTCACAAAATGTGGAGCTCTATGGAGTCCAGATCTGCAAATTTTGCTGAAAATTCTGCTTTGTTTTGGCAGGTTGATTTCTCAGCAATGGTAGGTGACGATTTCCTGGACAAATTAGGTTTGGTCAAGGGCTCTAGAAAAGTTGTTGACCAAGAGGAGAGGGGGCATGTGCTGGGGGCAGTTGACGGGCACAGCTACAAGCTTGCTGCTGGAGGATCGTTGTCCAATACTCTTGTTGCACTGGCTAGGTTAGGGGTTGCTACCAGCCACAACCCAACTATAAATGTGGCAATGACTGGCAGCATTGGAGGGGATACCTTGGGTGACTTCTACAGGTATGCTGATCATCCCTCTACCAGTTGTGAATCATTCTGTAGTCTGAAGACAGATATGCCAGCAAGAGTAATAGTTTTGTAAGTTTGCAAAGGTCTTTATCCAGCATGTTGCCGTGTTCTTCTAAAAGTCAAAAGATTAAGAAACTTAAGGAGGAAAGTTTGAAGCAATTGTCAGTAGTCCTATTTCAGCCAGTAATTAACAATGTCCTATTTCAGTGGCTTGAAGTTCCACTGTCACTTTTTGCAGAACAAAACTGCTACGAGCAAATGTGCACTTCCTGTCACAGCCTATTGTAGATGGTACTACTGGCAATGTCATTGTGTTAACCACACCTGATGCCCAGCGGACCATGCTGTCTTACCAGGTAATTTTCCCTCTATCTGACATCAAACCACATTCTGCAGTTATGCCACTTACACTACAAAATATTTGTGGATTAGCCTGTCCCATTTAGGTTAGGAGGTGGGTAGGAGGGTACAAGTGGATATTGTGCTGCCAAGCATGGTTTCAGAGGCTGGGTTTACTTCTCCGCAGGGAATGTCATCAGTGGTGCACTTTGACGCAAACTTGGCGGTTGCCATAAGCAAGAGCAGAGTCCTAGTAGTGGAGGGCTATCTTTGGGAAATCCCTCGAACAATTGAGGCCATAGCACAAGCTTGTGAGGCTGCACATCAGCAAGGAGTTTTGGTGGCTCTCACTGCCAGCGATGTTTCTTGTGTGCAGCGGCACCATCAGCAGTTTTGGTCATTTTACTAAACTAAATCCACCTTACTAGCAAGTGCCTGTTGTGATTTGTGTTTGAACTGGAGTGTGCACCAGATTGCTAATTTGGCAGCAGGATCTCAGATCGGAATCAGAAAAATTATGCATGCAGAACAGTGATATTTGTTTGCATGTTACATTTTCCAGAGAAGGCTAGCAATTGCTTTAGTTTTTTTGTGAAGCACATACGCAGTATGAATGGAGTAATCGGTCTAGCCTTTTGTCCTTTCATGCCACTTTTCTGAAGTTCCATTCTTGTTTATCTTACAGGGATGTAATGTGTAAGAGTGCGGATATTTTGTTCACCAATACTGATGAAGCCAGGGCCCTTTGTGGATTCAATGACGACTCCAGCCCTGAGCAGGCAATAAAGCACCTAAGCCAGTATTGTCCACTTGTCTCAGTAACAGATGGAGCTCGAGGTTCATACCTTGCATTGGGAGGAGAAATTGTTTACATCCCTCCTGCTCCCTGTGTTCCAGTTGATACATGTGGGGCAGGTGATGCTTATGCTGGTGGTATCCTATATGGCTTGCTTCGAGGGGTTACAGACCTAGAAGGAATTGGAAATTTGGCTGCCAGGGTGGCTGCTGCTGTTGTGGGCCAGCAAGGTACACGACTAAGAGAGGAAAGTGCTAATGAGATTGCTGAATCAGTCAAATCTACCTCATTACCTCGGGATAATCCAATATTGGAGCTATTGGGGCTAAAAGGTGAGGTTCATGTAGAGAAAATCTCCAATGTATGAGCTGGAGAGATGTGGAGACAGGAAGAGATAACCATGGGCAAAGACCCCCTCGTGGAAACATTTGATGACTTCCTTGGTGGTTATTACCATCAACTTGAACAAACTTTGGGCCAGCCCCTAAATTCACAAACATTTGATGATTTTGTTGGTGGTTAATACCATCAACTTTTTTCAAGCATTTAATTGTTGCTTAAGACTTGTATAGGTTATAACACTAGCTACAATTGCATGGGCAGGTGAGTGATTGGGACACACTACTGGGATGAATAGAATTGTGGGTAGGTCCCATTCAAGTCAAAAGACACTACCTGCATTTGTTAAATGGATTCTTACATTGCTTTGCACTGCTTCATGATTCTTTTCCAACCTTCAGAGGGAGGTGTCTGCCACAAGAGGTCTTTGATTCTACATGATACTGCATATTGCAATTGTGGGAAAGAACCCCTTTTCCTTGCTTCTCTTTTCCTCACTTGTCTGCTGCAGGACTTGCAAAAATGGTAGGTATATGTGCCAAAGCTTAAATTCTGGTCTTGGGGTTGTGCATAAGTATATCGGTGAGGAAGTTCCAAGCTGATGAGCAGCACAAGTTTCTCGTCTACTGAGTCTCTTGGTGGAAATAATTTCTTAAACATGGTCTGCCTGTGTGCTTGGCTTGGTTTGGCTCCTCATAGCAGGACACAGTTGATGATGAAGGGGAGCCACGTATTTTCAGGTTTGTCCATATTTACCTTATTTGATATCTCTCTAAATTCCTATGTGCAAGGTAATATCAAGTTTTGAGCAGTGCACAGTGCCAGGCTTCATGAAATTGTTGTTGCCCAAGCCAGCTTTGTAATATCAATACTGAAGAGAACAAAAATCCATTATGTTGGGATGCTCAAGACCATTTTGCCTGTGTTGTCACTTGCAGATAATTGTCATTTGAAAAACCAGACATGTAGTATGGTAATGCTCATAGTTCCAATTTGCTACAATCACAATACAAAATGCACTACAGATTGTTTTTTTTCCCCAAGTTTTGATATTGCATTTGGATTAAAGATGGAGATCAGGAACAAGCTTGTGTCTGATTAGAGCTCAAAGAGACTAGTATAGGGTGAGCTATGTATCCATCATTGCCTCAAGGTTACAATGTTATTCCCCCAGGAGCAGGGACATTCCCAAAAGTGTCGGGGCTAGGCTTAGCTATGCCTTGCCCGGGCCCTTTATATCCAGAACACCCACATCCAAGGCCATTACCATACACAAAACGCAGGATCCAATCCACCCAAATTGAATCCAACCACATTTTACATTTGGTTGGTATAAATCCATGATTGGCCATCATCATCTAAATGATCTGCACATAGCTATCATCCCCAATCTTAAGACCTCTTAATTCGAATCTGCTTTACGGGTGCAATGAAATATATAAATGTTTAAGATGCTGAAGTATAATACATTCATTTTTAATTTGGGGGAAGTTAGGAGAACAAATATCACTATGTAAGTGCATTTGAAACTTGGTTCAAATCAATGTTCTATGGCAAGTGGTCAAAATGAAAGATAATAACAAGGATAACAAGGACAATAACAAAAACCAACAACACTCAATAATCTATGTTTACAATGACATTCTTGGTTTAAAAAAGAATTGAACTCATAGTTTTTGTTTTTAGGTTATTCTTGTTCACCTTGAAACCATATTTGTTCTCAGATTTCCCACCATTATTCATTGTTGTTCCTACCTTTGATTGTTATTTGCTGTCAAACCTAACTAAACATCTCAAAAAATTTAAGTGTTTTCCTTTGATTTTTCTTGAACTTATAGTGAAATGTCTTTCACTATTCAATGTTTTATGAACATGTCTAAAACGTTTTAAGTATCTCATCTTGCTCATAATTTGATCCTTTGGGGGAAGGTAGCTGGCTAACAACTCGATTGTCTTGCTAACAAACATTTCCCACCTAAAGTAGGATTTGTGATATAACCGAATTTTTTAGAATTCCTTCTCGACTAAATGACTTATCAATCATTTTTTTGTGGTCAATGTAAACCAAAAAGACTTGTAGTAACAAAAGATTCAATTATTGAAATGAAATGAAGGACAAGGAAAATATGATTGGACAATGTTGATTTGAATTGAAGATAGTCTCATAATTCAAACCAGATAGTTTGTGCATTTTCTTGTGTTAAAATTGTGAGCAAGGATAATTGCTATCAACCCTTGTTTCACTGGCAGAAAAATATGGTGCATAGCTGAAAGATGATGATCAAAGCCGTATTGAGACTTTATGAATTTGCTCTTGATAGGTACTCTCTGAGGCCAAATATTTCTTGTAAAGGGTGGGCAACACTTAAGGGCTAGATCAGAGCTGGTGTCTGCTCTTTGTCACTATCAAGTCTTTGAGCTCCAAAAACTCTTGGAAACCCTCCACCTCGTAGCCCTATAGCTATTTACAAAAACTACATTTAGTTTTGAAATTAGCGAGATATGGCCCCCTTGAAGTAGGCCCAAAAAGAATTGTCTAAAAAGAATTGCCATTTCCTCATGAATGCATATTTCTCATGTGCAACCAATGTGCATCACCTTATTACCGAACATGCTAGACTTGATCCATGAACTTAAACCCTCTATCACCAAACAATATGAACTTTACTCCAAACAAGTCCTCTTGCATCAATGAAAACAGACGAACACAAGTGCAAAGCAAAAAGAAAAAACCTTTGTACAATTTTATACTCATATCCATCACCAATCATGGGGCAGATACATCCATGTTTATTTTCTCTCTTCTTTCTCACACGCCCCATTTATTACCAAACATGCATTAATTGTGTGAAACAATTTATCATCTTGTCCAAGAAAGGTAATTCCTCATTACTGAACACTAATAGGTAGGTGACTGACTACAAAATTTCCATCCCTAAACGAAAAGATAAAAAACAATTCATTTTTACAAAGCATGTCCCATTCCACTATGCATTTCATGAACCATTCAGGCAGCATTGAATGGTAAAGGCTTTCCCACTCAATGTTAGGTGGATTGCATAATGAAATAGGAACCTGTATTGCACTAATTTTTTGAACTGGGCATTTGAATTTAGGAGATAATTCAACAACCACCCATTGGCTGATGCTAGACCATGGGCATTCTTCTCAGTGGTCTAGGTGTTCATGTGCCCAAGAATAATCAATGATGGATGGTTCTACCGCATATTGTCTTGATTAATTATCAAATGATCTGAAGCTCAAGTCCTTAGGGATTTTGGTTCAAAACATCATCTATTGTATATGTCATGACTCATAGCACAAATTGAAAAGGTTGTTTTCTTTTTTGAACTTGCCAAGGGTGCAGAGGACCAGGCTATGAATGTTTGTATGTGAGTGACACCAGCTTTAGAATTGTGGGGGCGGAGTGAATTATTTGAAAACCAAAATTATGAAAATGAGCTTCAATTCTTTGTAGCAGATCATGAATCTGAAAGAGATTGTCCTAAATTTGAACTAGGTGTGAATTCATGGGTCATAAATTTGTTCGGACAAAAAATCACAGTTGGCATGTAGAAAACCATTCAACTTCATTCTTGCATCTAATGTCAAAATTCAATCACCTTAAACCCTTATTCTTATCAATGATTTCTATAGGGCTTACCTCTAATCTGATCAATCCAGCAGCAAAGGCAGTTTGGTTGGCCAACCCAAAACACACACAAACACACAATCTAGTACAAAAACACAGATACCCTTCGGAGATGGAACTTGAAGGAGAGTTAGAACTTCAAACCTCAGCCACCTATGACCTGGATTACAAGATCTCATATCCAGCATGAAAGAAGCAAGAAATGTCATTGTGACTAAAACCTCTGCTTACAAATAAGGTTGAAAACTAGCCCAAATTTTAAGATAAATTGCTACTAGCATTGAGCCCCATCATCTGTGGCATTTCCCCACAAAATTACACATTTCCTCTTTCAACTGGACAAAGGCTTCAACAAAATGATATATCCAGTTTTGATTCTTGATGCTTTGGGGACCAAGTGGAGACTTTTAACACATCAAAGCAGACTCAGTTAATTGTACCTTGTAAGGCCCCATGGTGTAGATAATACAGTTTTTGCCACAACTCCTACAAAGCACAGAAAACACATAATTTTGCAGCAAAAAGATTGGTATACAGGTCACAGAGATGCCAACAGACATTTTGACACACTGCTTGCAAGCACTGAATGATTCATACTCAGAAACGAAGATGATGTTCTTCCTCAACGTTCAAGTACTGTGTTCCTGCACATTTCTTTCAAAGGAAGCCGCTCCTGAAATAGGTGAGGTGGCGAAACCTTCAAGTCAGAAGCAGATGGTGGCCCTGGCTTCTTCATTGGATTTTTCCCATCACTTTTGTGCCTTGTTAAGTTAGGTTGAGCTCGAACCACAGTTGATTTGTTTTCCTGGAGGGAAGTGTCACTGTGTGCACTGCTTGGTCTTCTGCGTGATTGCCTTTGCTTGAGCCATTTTTGTGCCAAAGATCTCTCAACCTCACTTATTGTCATCTCATTTGAGCTTGACAAAACTCTTTCATCATTTGATTTCAGTGCTCCATCAGGGGACATCTTCAATTCTGGCTTATGAGTACACCTTTTTCCTCTCATGTCATTTACCTCATGAATGTTCCTGGCTGAATTTTGTGAGCGACTTTGAATTCTTGGTGTTGAAGTACTTGAAGGATCTGGAACTCTTTGTACTGACCGACAAGCCATACACCGTTCTGCACTGTTGAATTTGTATGCATTTGAAGCACATGCATTGCATAAGAATTGCTCTGTCAACTGGTCCTGTGTGATGGGCGTGTCACACCATTCTTCACATTCTTTGCACTCTTCAAAATTACTGGAGATGTTACATGTGCAAATATCACTGCTACTTTTCCTCAGAACTGGTTTCAAGACCAGAGCATAGCCATGGTTGTTGCATGCTTGTAGCAACTGGCTTTGTTCTGATGCAACATGGCTTTTCAATTCTTCCATGGTGGCCCTCAGTTGGGCCATCTCACTCTCCAATTCTTTGATCTTCTGTTCAGATAATTGAGCTTGCACTCGCCATGTTTCCTCCTGGTTCCAAAAGTGTTGGCTCAGACATGTAACAATTTTCACTCCTGAGGGACGTCTTAGTTTTTCTACCATCTCAGTAATTTCTGAGTGGTATCTGTTCTACAAGGAATTGGCTGCAGCTTCTGGTTATTTCTAGACAGACAGTTTGAATAGACGATCAAGGCAAAAAGGGTCCTTGTAAAGCAGCAATTGCGCACAAGAGTCATGGAGATTTCTTGGAGCAGCATTGAGATGAAAAGGTGAGATCAGACATGGAATCAAGCAGACAAAATCTCCACTGTAAGTAGCTCCACTTCATTCCCTACAGAGAAATTTGATTTGTTGTACCTCAATTTGCAAGATGGCGGACTTGGATTCAGCACAAAGAGCACGCTGTTCCCAACTGTCACAGTTCTGCTGCAAGATCTTCATCTCGCCTTTTACATGCTTCAGCACACCCTGAATTTGTGCCCACTCCTCAGCATCAGCCCTGACCTGTACAGAAACATTGCATCAAAAGGGATGATATTTTGTCATTCCACAGTATGATATGATAGCAGGTCTCCCATCCTGGATTGCTATGCAGAAAATCTGTGATCAAGTACACCACTGACCACAAAGAATTCGGAACCTTGTTAGGTGACAATCAAAACTGGGCAAAAATTGCTGACTGAGAAGAAAGTATGTGCAACCTGCAATGTGGGGTGCTTAGAATGCAACAGTGCACACAGATAACCAGTAGAAACTTAGGAAAAAAGAGTGTCAGAAACTATAAAGGCCTAAAGAATGCAACCAAAGCAAGAAAATTCACCTGTGTAACTATTTGGTCAATGGTTTCCTTCTGCTCTCTATCATTGCCTCGAGTCTCTTGCCAACAAGGTGTCTGATTTGATTTGATGTTGCCCTTCTGTTTCAAAACATTTAAACCATTGTCTCAGATGTAGTAGTAGTGCATTGCACATCCTGATCTGTTGTGAATCCATAAGTCTCTTGCACAAGGTATGGAACGAGGTTCAAATCCATCCTCCCACTTCAGGATTGCTTCTCCCACTAATAAATACCTATCAGAATCGGAAGTTTCTGTGTTTTTTTTCCTTGATAGTCTGAATTTGGCACCTACAGAGTCATCCTACAGAATTTCATTCTTGAAGGAAGGGCTTCTTACCAAGGCCAAGTTCGAAGGGCTAACAACAGCAAGTGTTTGCCGATTGAGTTCGCTTCGATTTTCCTTGTTTTTCTGCAACACAACTGGATAATTTGTGTTTCTGATTTTGGATCTGTTTTGCAGTGTTTCAACCCTCCCTTGCACAGTCTTGGCCTGATTCTCGAGCTCCCGTTGTACTCTGGATTTTTGGAGCTGCTGAATTCTCTGCACAAGATCAACCCCGTCTTCTTCTACTTTCTTCGTACTGGCGGTGCAGGGCACTGTCGAAATCCTACTGCCTTTCGTGGTTGCCTGCACAACAAAAAGAAACGAAGCTCGACAGTGATTCATGAACCAAATCTTCTCTTCTGATTATCGGCAAGTCACCCCTTCTTCTGCGGCAACGAAAGAAAGAAGGAGCTTGCAGTGACACCGAAAGAGAGCACTGGATAAGAAGAAATGAGAGTCTCTCACCTCCAGTATCGTCTCCACAGACGCCCGCAGCGTTTGCGCCATTTCCGCCGCCTTAGCCATCTCCATGCACTGCTGCCTCCACCTCTGCATAGCCAGCTCCTTCTCCATTGTCAAAACCTCGCACTTGGCCTGCAACAAAGCCGGCAACGCCTTCTTCGCCGTTCCGGCATCACTCACAGCACGATTCCCCTTACTACATTCGTCCGCAACGACTGTAATCTCTCCTTCCTGATCCAGCTTCTCCTTCTTCTCCTCCATAATGTAATTCCTCCCCACAACAACAGGCTCATCAGCACTACTCGCACAATCATCACTAGTAACAACAGCATTCCTCCTCGGGTTGTTCGGCCTGGTCTTCCTGGTCAAAGAGCCAGCTGCACCCCTCCTCATAGCAGCCGATGTTGCAGAGTGACTCTTCTTCTGCACCTTCCTCTCCTTCTCCTTCGACTCGTCCGCGTCCTGGAGCTCCTTCTTCCGCGTCCGCGTCCAATAGAGCTTGTCTTGCTCAAACAGACCACCAAACTTCCATTTCACCCCACGATTAATCCTCTTCCTCAGCCTCGTCCAACACTTGGGAGAAGAGTTTCTAGTAACGCGCCGCCAACTTCTTCTTCTGCTTCTGCTTCTTCTTCTTCTTTGCGCCTGCAGCAGCAGCAGGAAACAATTTCCTTTCACAGCTCCAATTTGTTCGCAATGCAACGACGACGACGAGAACAACAACAACTGTCCCGCAGTCTTCTTCACCATGGCTGCTGCGTCCGTGATGCTTATTAAATGCGCGTTTGCGTACATGGAAAACTCAGGGGGCGTGGAGAGCAGCCCTGACATGCATGATGAGGTGCAGTGCCTGCCAGTTTTACTTACTTAGAGCATCTCCATTGGTGCTCAGTATGTGACCCAACAAACATAATTCTCACATTCAAGTTTAATAAGTTACTTACTTCTTTCCAACCCAACCCATAAAAACTGAAACTAAGACTGCAAAATTAATAGGTAGGTAGGTAGGTAGGTAGGTAGGTGGGAGACTACTAATAGCAACACGCATACACCAATCAAACTATCTAGCCAATCGGAAACAGGAATCCGTCAATAAATACGATTTGACGTAGGCAGAAGCGCCAACAGTCCACCTAAAAAGGATACCTACCTACTATCTACCTATGAAGTTATCAAGTTTTTTGTCCTTGTTTCATTTGAGCTCTCTATCACATTCCAGCTTTATTGGCTCAACAGTGGTTTTTTTTTTTTCCCCTTTTTTTTTTTTTTAAATTTTTTTCTAGCTTTCCTCTATAGTGATCACACATAACATGAATTAGCCAAATTTAGCTATCAACAAAATATGAAAGTAAGAAGTTTAAGAATTGATTCTATATTTCTGGCTACCTATTAGAACTTAAAATAGAATCTAGCAAAGAAATAATTTGTGATGGAATGGTCTTTTATAAAAAAAATCTCAAAATGGCAAAAACTCACCACAAAAATCACTGATCCCTCTATATTCTTACGTACCTCCTCTTGGAACCTTTTTTAAAAGAATGATTATTTGAATTTTTTTTCTTGAAATATCTTGAATTTGGGTCATTTTTTCCATGCGAATCCTTTTCATTATTAAAATTAAATTAATGTAAAAAAAAAGAAAATTCCTCCCCAGGAAAATTATTATTGTCAATTCTTAAATATCAAAAAAATATAATGAATTAAAAAAAATGTCACAACCCTATCCTTAAGGCTCATGAACAAATACAATGAGTGCACTAACGACTCCTTGATGACACAGTTAGTGGTACTCTCTTTTGATTGAATTCACAATGGGGGACAAAAACCCATGCCAAGTTTTTGGTGTAGCTCAAGTTCTGGTACAAGTGTGTTCAAGGCTAATACACATGTATGTATATTTCCGCAGATTTGATAAGGTGCTGGAGGAGACCACCAATTTATACATTGGCATACAAGTCACCACCACAACTGGGTTGCACATGAGGATCAATTTCTGAATTTACTGATACCAAAAATTGTAGCATAGAACGTGCACTTTACACTACAGTAAGGGCCTGGAACCATGAACATTCTAAGAGCCCTTTAAAAATACATCCAAAGGCCATCCCATGAAAATTTAGTAATATCTTATTTGTGTCAAGTAATAATAGACTATTTTGAGGTACTTCAACATATATACTAATAAGGGGTGTGTCACACTGTGGCCTTGCCATTTACATCAAAAAGTATCTTAGCAAAAGAAGAATTATGTGAAATTCAAATATGTAAATTCACCATGTAAATATATAATCTTCAAAAATCCCTCTAAAAGAAACCAAAATCCTTCAAGATATCATAACTCTATAATTATTCTCAAGTTTCAACACAAGCCAAAATATCATCTTTCAAAAATCCTCATACAAAAAATAGACCTACTACCTAGGGGCCAAAATCCCTTAAGCTACTATAGTCTATAATGAATCTAAACACAATATCCTTGCCTTGGTAGGGAAGGCCAACAAAGCAAAAAAAAATGGAGGGAAGTCAGCAGCATTCCCTCCCACTCTTTCTCCTTAAAAAAAAACAGAATTAAATATCTTTTCACAGTTCAAGGGGCCTCAGTCTCTAGTGTAAAGGGGGCCTAAGTAGTGAAAGGGGAAGGATGGGTTGTTTGACTTGGGCACTCTGGGAAAGAAGCAACGAATTGTGCCCATTTTTTTTCAACTGCCAATGCCAATAGAGAAGTACGTAAAAGCACTGCCTGGATTTTTCCTTTGTATTTTCAGCTCCCTTGCGTGCCTGAAGAAACCTGATTTCAGCAAGCGGATCTTCTGCGGTGGAAGGTACCAGCCAGCCTGTTACAATTTCTAAAAAGTGAAAAATCCCAGCTCTGCTTTACGTAGGAAAAGGACTTGAGTACAGGCCCTTTCATGATGTTCCCTCAGCGTACCGGCCTCGGGCACAGATCTCAAATCACTACTCAGGCCCTTCTCCTATACATAAAATGAGCCCCAAAAGTTCCAACCTCCCCCACTCACTCTCTTCTCCTCAGGCATGGAAAGAACTTCCATCAATTTAAAACTTCACTCAATTTGAACTTGGAAACGGTCAAATGCAGTGGCGCGAGGACAAACAGGACAGTATGGCTGGCAGAACAGTCGCATTTGGGCTCCTCGAACTTTTTTAGGTACTTTTTCTTCGAACTACGTACTTCTTTCTTCAACTCGGCTACCTGTTGAAACTTGAATTTGTGTGTACAGTTAGTTGAGGGTCTCCACCATTGTTGGTCGGGCATCTACTTTTTGGCTGGGTATCAACCAGGGCATAAAACCAGGGTATTGGGTGCCCTGGTTGTCAAGCATGAGTTGATGAAAAAATGCACAATACCTTAGCTGGGTGGTGGGCCTTTCATCTTCAATATGCATGTCATGCCTGTACTTCGAAGGGTGTTGTGTTTTGCAAATTGCCCAAGATGCACTAGTGGGGCGGACATCTACCATCACAAACCAGTGCAGGGCATCAAGGTTTAGGGTTATAAGTTAGAAAGTTAGGTTGGACTTTTTGCTTTGAGGGTTGTTGATGTGAAAGATGTTGGTTTGTGGCTTCTTGCAATGATGATGGAGAGTGCAAGCAACACTACAACAGAAAGGAGCACTAGATTTTCCCTCATGATGGAGAATGCAAGCATCAATGCAACAAATAGGAGCGCCGAATTTGCCTTCAAGGCGTTTTACTTTTGATCAAGGGTGGCTACTACATTGTTCCTCAAGTAAGCTCTAAGCTCTTTGCATTGGTTTTGTTTTTGACTTGAAACCTAAGATAAATAGGTTATGTTGGGAGTTTGTGTTTTGATTTTAGTGTTCTTCACTTCCATCCTTGACATTGGTACAACTTTACTATTTTGGTTTGCCAATTCATCACAAAAGAAAACTTCTACATTGTTGCTAAAGAGCTTTTTCATTATTGTACAAGAGTTTTTTCACCCTTAGGCTTCGTCAGTGCCGATTTCTATTATGCATTTTGTAGGGTTTAGTTTTCATTCTTGTTCTATAATGACTGTAGACAATCGATATGTGTTTATGAATGGAGTGAGAAAGGAAGGGGAGGGGGAGGGATTTCTTTTATTTGTGTCTAATTATGGTGTTGGCATTGGTGAAGCCCAAGGGTTTGGGAACGGTGGTGGTGGGCATGGATCTGAGGCAAGTCCTAATGAAGTTAATTATTGATAAAAAGTACAACGAAAATAACTTGAAATTTTTTGAAGCTAAAGTTGTTATGCATCAAGAACAATTGTTTCTCCAACTTGAATTCAACCAAAAGTTCTAGAGCACATGGTAGATATCAGCAAGTACATGGGGTTTTTTGAAACTTAATGACTTTAATGTTGTTGTGGATGTTGGCAAATTTCAAAGAATGAGATGCATTTTGTGCCATAGTGTGCAACAAAAAAAGGTAGATCAAAGTTCTACCCAAAATTAGAAAGGCTTGCTTATGTATAATAAAGACTAGGCACAATCGCCATGAGTTGTCATGTTGTTTTGGAACATTTTACAATACTAAAGTTGTACCAAATGTGATGTTCCCGTGTTGTCACATAGTTTGATGTTCTTTAAACTACCAAGAAGAAGAAGTAACCATTTGTAGTTTCCATTTTTTATTTTTTCAATAATGGAACCCCATACAAAAAAACAAACCTTGCTGAAGAATAGTTCCTTGAAGATTTTGTACTCTACATAACAAAGGGCTATCATCCATTGAACTTTGTTGAAAACATTTGGTTGAGGAGGCTTATCCTCCATTAGTGCAATTGGGTTGTGTTTCTTAGTAGATGACAGCTCACCATCAAAATCATTCCAATGATGGTAAACAAGACCATGGAAAGGTATGCACTTTTTGCCCTTGTTAAAATAGCCATGGTGACTACCACCTTTGATTTGTGGATGTCTTGAGGAAGCTTTAACAAGGTTTGCAATGGTTGTAAACTACATCAACAAATAGTAGGAAACATCTCATATTATAGTTGGGATCTTTGAGTTTCATGAAACATTAGGTGCTACCATGGTTGTCCAGTTGAAGCTCTAAAAAGTTTAGAATTCTTCACATGGAACCCTAAAGCAAAATGTGATGCACCTTGATCTTTTCAAAGCTCAATAGTAGGTCCAAAATGTGTGTGTATGATATGTTGTGGATTTTTTAAAGGGTTTTAGATCTATTGTGTAGTTTGTAATTTGCATATTTTCTAGATTGCAATCTATTAGGTTTTTTAAATTGCAAATTGTTGGGCTGATTTTTAGTTCATTAGTGTTGGGGTTTCCAATTTATATTGTTGGGGTTAAGGTTGTGTTTCCAATTTCCAAGTTTGTAGATTGTTGGGTTTTCTAGTGTTTAAATTGTTGCATATATTGGGTTTCCAATTTGTAAATTATTGGGTGTGGGGTTGGGTTTTTTAGTTAGTAGATTGTCATGGTCGGGGTTGGGGTTTCCAATGTGGATTATATTTTAAAAGTTTTGTGACATAGTTTCAATGCATGGCTACTTGAATGTCTTTGTTTATAGTTTATATGTGCATAATATGCCAAAGTTTGAGAGTGCACTCTACACCCACCAAATTGAGTTAAGGTTGTAGTTGAAGGTGAACAACAATTTTTGGTGTGACATCAACAACTCCAAATTGGATTACTTTGCCACCTTGGCATCAAGGTTGCATCATTAATCCCTTAATCACTTAGGCTACAATTTTGGTGGTAGCAAGGTTGCATCATGTGGTTATTTAGGTTACAAATTTTGTAATTAGTATTTAGTTGTTGAAGACATGGGATTTGGAAGTTGTGTTTAACACTTTTAGAGGACAATTTTGTATATCATGAGATTTGTAAATTGTGTGTGAGTAATTCATAAAATGTGTATTCTTTTCTTTTTTTTTGTTTGAAAACCATATGAATTATGGTCTTATTTTTTAATGCACATGCATGGGTTGAGGTCCCCTAAACATCACTAATTTCATACATGTTACCCATGCCCATCTTGTAAAAAAATCCAACCTATGTCTATGCCCAAAGGGCTTTAGTTTGTTAAAAAAAATTATAGCCCGGGCCCCCAAGGTATCACATGTGAATTTTTTTAAATGCCTTGTCTATTGGTATGTCCAAAAGTAGATACTTGACCAACATTAGTTTCCAACCATAGTCATATAGTGGCCTATACAAAAAAAATTGGATTGTGTATATTATCAAATAATGTAAAACTTAGTTTCATCTTGTATATTTGCCCATGGTGGAGTGCCCTCCAAAAAGGACCAAATAATTATTTTTGATTGGCCAATGATAATGATTGATAGAGTTGGTGACATTTAGTTTTTCACCTTGGGGGGGGGGTAATTAACTTGGTATGTTGGAAATGGTAAATATTTTAATGGCCAAAATAAGGGGTCATCAATTTTGATAATTAAGGAGAAATTGAGTCCTTCAAAAAACAAAAAAACAAAAGTTTTGAGTTCACCCACGAACTAATTCATTTGAATCACATTATTACACCATCACTATTTTTTGAATTCATTTACGACAAATTCAAATGTATAGTAAAGTATATTGTATTGAAAAAACTTTACTTACACTTTTATTGCAAAAGGAAAAACCTCACATGCCATTGGAAGCAAAGTTGAAAATCGCCTCCAAAACCCAAAAAACAAATCTCTTAAAGGAAACATGTTGACCCTCATTCCATTTGGGCAAATTAAATACTTATGTTATGTACAGATAAATTTGTTGATAACATAGAAAAATGATTATCAACTTTTCACATATTTGTAATTACACTAAAATTTTTATCATTTGCAACCATGGCAAAAATGACTTCATGTCCTCCATGATTATATCAATAACTCCAGTCATTTGTTATAATTTCATTTTCTATGTGTACTAACTATTAATCATTAATAATTCATTTATATGACTAATAGATGAAAATGTATTCAATGTAAATAGTTCATCCTAATTTCATTTGCCATATTTTATTCGTCACAACTTCAAAATGTTTTTTAAAGAAATAAAAAGATGATGTGGAGGCTTTAAAAAAAAATTCCTATTCATAGGAAAATGGGTCCCACTTTCTAGTGTGGCATGAAAAAATTTAACCTAACTTTTCAATAACTAAAATATTATTTCCAATTTGACAATTTGGCATTATGTATACCTGAACAATGACTTTCATTTTATGACATGGCATACAATGTTTTTAGTCATTTACAATTATTTTAAAATGATTTAAATATAATGATGTGGATACAAACTCCATTAAAAACTTTATAATTATTACAATATCACTGTAGAACATGATGTGGACAATAAATAACTTGAGAAATATTACAACTAACTTGTATAATGATTCTAGAATGGCAAAGTAAGTGTAAAATTCAAAACTACTCCTACAAATGCTTGAGGTTTTATTGCATATTTGGGATAATGTTATTCTAATAATCAAAAATGTCATTGTCCATAGAAAGGTCCATATTGAAACCAAAACTTCACCTTCAAACAATGTACAACATTTACAAGATGTTAATGGATTTTAATGTGGAAATACATGTAACAATGAGGAATAAAAAAAACATAAAAAAACACCAAAGATGACATGTAAAATGGACACAAAAATGTAAATTTTGACATCCAAAGTTCTTAACAACCCTAAAATCTTGCTAATGGTAAAAGATTGTCCTTGTTAGACAAAGTTTTACGGCTTCTATCAATGAAGTTGTGGTTGGGGGTGGGGGAAGTCTTTTAGGGGCACTTAGTCTATCCGTTTCCATGGTTGTTGTAATGAACACATTTTCTATGTTTGCCACCTCCTTCTTGGATCGAACTTCTTTCCACAACACAACTTTCCAACTTGGCTTCTTGATGTCATCTGGAAAAAACACTTGAATTGCTTGACAAAGAAATGTGTTCAAGGCTCAAATGATAATGGTAGCATGTGGCAAAAATTAACCATGAAAAAGCCAACATCATCTCATCCATAGGTTGGATTCCCTCTATTGTCTTCTTGTTTAATCCATTCGCATTTAAAAACGAGTATTGGAGTATGCAAATGACCATAATCAAGTTTGAATATGTCTTTCAATACTTCAACAAAGTTCAATGAAAGATTTGTAGCATCAAGAGTTGACATATCAAATATTGAGGCAATACCACTATCAAATGTTTGCATTGAATTGCTCTTCAAGTCTTCCACCTTAAAGAGGTTTTCATATGCCTTCATCCAAGTGTATCGAATCGTTGTTTGAGATGATCTATTACATAATAGGACCTTATCCAAATATTTTGGGTTGTTTACATCCATTGGGTGGCCATATATGTACAACATTTTCAACCCAATCAATGAAAGGCAATCGATTTGGGTTGGTGGTTTGTTCCAACTTCCATTTCCTACATAATTAGTCATACAAAGCCCAATTGGGAATATTAAGTGACTGACATTTTCTCAAGACCATAATAGACATTAAAAATTTCATAAATGTATCTAATTATCCACAATTTCCAAGAAAGAATGGATATTACTTACTCAAGCCAAGATGACATTAAGCCGATGTTGGTTAGTATTTATTGGTGGGAAAAATCATGCAAGGTTAGAGTCATAAATGTTTTTTGCCCAACACCTTCTAAAACTTGACCAATATCTCCTTCTTCCTCTTTAGCATCCCATATGTGTCACTACACAATTTCAAATCTTTGCAAACATTTGGTTAAATGAAACCAATGCATTCATCTTGTATTTTACCTTTCAAGCATGGATCCTTTAGGTCTTTTGCACACAAGTCTTTAGGGTTTTCATGTACCTTTCAATTGGATACATCCATCTAGTGGCCATTGGTCCACATAAATTTAGCTCATTGACAAGATGATACAACAAATGCGTCATGATGTTGAAAAAGGAAGGTGGAAAATACATTTCCACCAAAGCAAAGATAACAACAACATCATTTCCAAGTGATTCAATTTCACTTGGATTCCAAACCTTGTTACAAATTTGCTTCAAAATTCTAAAAATTCTCATCACTACAATCTAAAGCCCTATAACTAAAAGACCATGTAATGCTAAAAGTAAAAATTGTTACATAAAAAATGGTAGTCATGTATTTTAAACCTCCAAAATTCTTCTTCCTAATGTATTTTTCCATCATTGAAACATGTTTTGATGGTGTTTACAAATTTTCAATTGTCGCTACAAACGTGTCAAATTCATTTAGCATCAACACATAAGGGGTTGTTAAGGCTGCTATTTTTAGCATATTACCACCTTTTCAAGGGTTTATAGCTAACCACAAATGTTTCATACCTCTACATTGCAAATCCCTCCTCACTTCCATTGTATCCTTTTCACCAATCATTATTTTCAAGATATTTTTAGCAAAATTTTGTTCACAATGCATGACATTTAATGTCTATTGAACTATAAGCTCCTATGACAATCACAACACCATAAGTGATATGATTAATTCTCTACAAAATTAATAAATGTATGCTTCTCACATTAGCCCAAAAATAATTTGCCAGCAAAATGGTAACCCTTTCAAAATACTCCAACAACAATATATGCCAACAAAATGGTAACCCCCATAAGAATACCCATTGTCCTATGCTTAAGCTTGAACTATGACTTAATGTAATAAAAGGTCATCATCATTCTCTATGACTAGTCACCCAATCTAGGTATCATAAGATCCAAAAAAATATGGTAAAATGATCTTCAAATGTTGCTACATATCTATCTTTAAATCACTAAACATTTCACTTGTATATGATTACCTTATAACTAACAAATAATTGGACTATGATTGCAACAAACACTTCTAATAACTAAATATTAACTTGTTTTTGGGCCAATTCTACAAAAACAATAAAATGATTAGACACATACTTGCCACATCAATTCAAGTGCATTTAATCTACATGTTCAATGCAAAATTACAACTCAATAAAAAAATAATTACATCAATTACATACCTTCCAATATGGTAAATCATGTAAAACATTTCAACATTTCACATCATGTTCTTTGGATGGGTCCCCATTTCCACCATCTTTGCTACCTAATTCCAGCCAAGATTTGTATTTTGCAACTTGTGCCAATTGCTCATTTGTCGTGACATTTTTTGGTTTAGGATGTGTTTCAATTGCCCATTGAAATGATTTTTCATTTTGGCAATCCTATATGGGTGCCCTTTTAGTAACCACCTATGTGTTCCAATGTAAGTTTGCTTCCTTAATTTGATTGAATGCTCCCCCTTAAACTTTGGCCCACATATCGAACATGCAGTAAATCCTTGATGTGCCACCCTTGCAACTATCCCATATTCAAGGAAAATGTGGATGGTCCAAATCAACATACCTTTCAATGTAAATGACCTAGAGCCAAAGGGTTTTACACATCGTATACTTGAACTCCAATCTAAAGTTGTTGTAGTTCTTCAATTAATGGTTGTAGATTTAAACATCAAAGTGTTTAGATGTGATAGACTCCTTCTTTAGAATCAATAACGTGAGCATGATGAAGAATTTCTTACTTGTCAACCAAAGAGGTAAATTGTAGTTTAGTAATGTATGGCCATGTGGACCATGTTGATCCGGTCAACTTGAATGGGTTGACCCCATCTCTAATAAGAGTTAGGTGCACATTTTATGGATTTGTTACAAAATTAGGGTACTTTTAATGAATGTGTTTCCAAGCCTTTAAATGGCATGGATGCGTCATAAGGCCATCTAGACCGTTATTTTGTGAGTGCCACAACATTAATTCAAACATTGTAGGTGTTTTGAAAAGCCGTTGAAGTCTAAGGATTATAGGAAAGTGGCGAAACACTTTCATAAGCAACATTTTGTTTATAATATCCTTGTATCGAACATTTCCACATTTGGGACAACTAACATCATCCTTATGATCCCCTCAAAACAAGATGGCTTCAACACATGCATGAGTGTTTTCATAATTTAATCCAAGTTTTTGTGTCAAAGCCCTTTTAGCATAATAATTGGCAGTTAGACAATTCAGTTCAAGAAGTAAATGATGGCATAAGAATGTAAAGAACTCATCTACAAATTTATTGCTAACTTTGTGTATTGTGCACAAGATCATAAAAAATATTGTTGTCACCAATTTTGTGCATTTGGAACTTGCATAAAATTCCTTCATTACATCCTTCAAAGCCATTGGATCAAAATTGTGTTCCTAGTTTCGAAGCCCAAATTAAGCATCTCCCAAAGGTTGTTGGCCCTTGGCATCACCATTTGTGTCTCCCTCATTCCTTCCCTCTTGTAATTCATTAACTACCTTATTTAAGCCTCCTCCACAACATCTAAAGCTCTAGCTTTTAATGCCACTAGATCATTTGCTTGTTGGAATGCATTAGCTACCATAGCTCGCATATCAACAATAGAATCAAGTTCTTGGGTTTATTGTTTTGTTGGAACCTTAAATTCTTCTTCATGTTCCTCGTCTGATGAGTTTTTATTGCTTGGTCTTCTCCAAACTCTATGCTTTGGATCCCTTCCACATTGGATCAAGTTTTCCCTCACATTTGTAATGTTATATAAGAAACATCCTTTGCATTTGGTGCAAGGACAATGTAGACATTTTAGCTAGTACAAACTGGCCCATTTATTTTCCTTAACCTAAAGCCTATCATTTCGATGTTGCATTTTTACATGCCAAATAGGCAATCTCCTTACACCATCCAAAGTATCTTGAAAGGTAAACGCCATTGTAAAATCAACTACCTCATACTAGACTAATACCCACTAGATCTTCATTTAATTGGAAAAGGAATAAGGTTTTCAATCATTATGAGAAAATGTGTAGAACAATGTCCATAAAACATTTGGCACCAAATTTTGTGAAATCTAAGGTCTATATTGTAATTAAACAAGTTTGGCTATGGAAAACCCTAGAATTGTGATTAAAAATATTGCCTCTTTATTTTGAACTACCCTAGAAAAGGGATTTAACGCATGTTCATGCTAAAACCTTATGCTTCAAAGCCCAAGCTGTAACATTTGCAAGTGAAAGTACGTGCAATGCATAAGAAAATGTTTTTTTTTTGGTCTATTGCCTACAACCATGTAATAGAAAAATCCCAACAAGATGAATTGAAACAAAAGTTGAAATTAATGCCCAACATGGAATATGAAATTTACCTCTTGATGTGCCACTTGTAGTTTCAATGTCTCTAACTTTAAAGGAAAATGTGTAAAGGTTCCCCTGAGAAGAAGAATAACATGATCAAGAATTTATGAAGTTCACATCCTCAAGAGTTTATCATTTAAGCTTCTTGTCACTCTAAGCAATTTTTGATCCAAGTCCCAACCACAAAACTATTGTCATTTTTTGCACATTCAAGAAGAACAGGCACCATCAATAGTAACAACTCATGGTCATAATTAGTAATCCAAAGATAAAAGAATGATTTGACACTTTGTAGAGACAAGATAACTAAGGTGAATTATATAAACGTATTTGGCATGCACAGAGCATTCAGGAAAAATCAAAAACTATCCATGCTTATGGTCCATGGTTGTTCTTGCTACTAGTTGTTTTTGTCTCATTACTCCAAAGACAAAATTAGGGTATGACAAACATATTGTCTTGGATCTTAAAAACATGGGCTAATATGACACAAATGTTAAGAAATAAGGTTTAATTTTAGTTGCTACTACAAGTTTTCACATTATAGCCCATAAGCAAGCAATTAATGTTCTAACAAGAAAGTTAAGTGGTGACAAGCTAATTGTGATGACAATTTTGTCACACATATCCATTTTCCATAGTTTGATAGTCATTACTATAATGACCACATCACCTTTCTCCCACTTTAGTAAAATGGGTTAAAACTACACCACCTTAACTTTAACTTTTGACATGGAACTATTTGAATGGGGATTTACAACACCTTGATTTAATTCACATTTTTCTTTCCTTTTCTTGCATGTTAGGCAAACTTCAACCCACAACCATTCACCATGTCAACAAGTTTGAAGAGCTCATGGAGGGAGTTCCTTTGGCATAATATATTTTGAGTTAGGATGCCATTTTAATAGAATAACTCAAAATTGTGTCAAACTTTAGAGTCTTCAAAACAAACATTAAATTTAAGTGTTTGATGTACTACTACTTAAATAAGATCTCATGTATTTTGAATATTTCATATAATGAGTGTCACAATAAGAAGACTGAATATGTTCTTTTCACAAGAACAATAAAGGCATTTCAAATGACCCATAAAAGACACCTTGGATGACTCCATGACACAAGAACTTGGACTTAACATCCAAGTTCTTGTCCATGGAACAAGGTTGTATCTATTCACACACTGGACCTCATAACAAACCCTTTGCACAAAGCAAGATTTATTAAAGTTTTTCATTAAGTTACATTGTGCAACTATGTCAATTGAAAGAGACCGATGCTTAATCAAGTCAAACCAAGTAGTAGAATACAAAAGGGGTCATCATAGCATAATCTCAAGATTATTCAAATAGAAAGATGAATTGCACTTTTTAAATCATGTTCTATATAAGGACAAATTACTAGGAGATGTGGTCCTAGCCATTATGCAATCCATTCATTTTTTAGTGGACTAAACCAATCCACTATAGTGACATTTGGCTTAACATAATGGAATGGGCTAGTGATCGGGGTTGTGTGGCAACTACCAATGGAACCTTAGTGGATTAGTCTAGTGATACTATCTAACACAATCACAGAAAACCATCCAATGGTCCAGATTGGGCCTTCTTGTGCCATTGGTTCTAATGATTAATTTAAAATATGGCAAGTCCTTCTTTATTGAGATGATGCCATGTGGCATGTGTAGGCATTCATTTGATGTGTTGCCACATGGCAAACATAGGCATCCAATTATATGTTACCATGTGGTAAAATTAGACATCCAATGAGGTGTTGCCACATGGCAAGGCTAGGCTAAGGCACATATCCACTATGTACCTAGGTGGTTAGAGTTATGCACCTAGGTACCTAGGCCTAGTCGGCCTAGGTTTAAAAACCTAACCCCTTAGGAGGTCTAACATGGTTAGTGAAACCTAATAAGCTTAACCTAGGTTGGTTTTGCCAACTAGGTTGCAAGATTCAAAACTTGAACCCCTCACCTCCATTTTGAGGGCCAAGTCCTCAACTATTGCACCACTTCTTTTTTATGTGAAATAACATATCAACAAAAATCTCATAATATATTTTTTCAACCTACTTAAATAGCTTAGTTAAAATATACTAGACTTGCTTGATTTAGGTTAACTTAGGATAAGGACGTAAACAAACATAGGCTACCTGGGATAAACATCTAAAGTAACTTAAGTTATATTATAGGTTGACCCTAGGTTATATAGGTTACATCTAGGCTATGTAGGCTACCCTTGGCTATGTAGGTTATATTTGGGCCATAATTAGGTTATGTACTTACACTTATGTTATGTTGGCTATACCTATGTTGGTTATTCTTATATTGATTATACCTATGTTGGCTATTCTTATGTTGGCTAAACCTATGTTGGCTATACTTATGTTGGTTATTCTTATGTGGGTTATACCTATGTTGGTTATTTTTATATTGGCTATACCTATGTTGGTTAAACTTATGTTGGCTATACTTAGGTTGGATGTATGTATGTTGGTTATACTTATGTTGGCTATTATTATGTTGGTTGTATAATCATTAAAAAAATCTAATAAACTTGAAGTTTTGTTATTTACCAATGCTTTAGGTTAATGTCTAAACACATAAGAATTTAGAGCTTGACGAAATTCAAAGGAGGGCTCCTTTGTTTATGATGTTGAAAGAAAAGTTTCAATTTCTTCTTGGCAAATTCTTAGCACTAAAAATTGTCAAAAATGGATAAAAAATGAGAAAATTATGGCCTTTCAAAGTGTGCATGGTCAAAAAGTCGAAAAAATGCTACACCCAACATTAGGAAACCGTTCTAAGAATACCCAAATAGTCTTTTTATGTTGTTCAACTGCTTTTAGACTTCCAAAATGAGTTAAAGCTTAAGGTGGTGCTTTCATAACACTTTAGATCATTCAATTTGAATAGGAGTTGAAAAAGTTATGAGCTTTGGAAGTAGGAGGGGTCTAACATAAGAAAATTGTGTTTTTTAACGTTTTGAATTGGATTTGGGTGGACCAATCCATCACATCCAATGTACACTAGTATGGATCAGTCCCATTCCACTAAATTTTTGAATTGGATTTGAGTGGAACTGTGTAATGGCATAGGACCAAGTTTTATAGTAGTTAAAGTTGATAGGAACTTGATTTTGTGATTAACATGATTGTTTGCCCATTTTTTGAATGGATCTCTCATTCACCCCTTTAGATTCTTGCATGAACAATTGCAAATCCTTGGAGTCAACATCATCAAATGAATGAAGTTTCCTAGTTTGCTTACCAATGAACTGACAACATACCACTACATAAGAAGGCTAAAAAATAGGATCAGATTCTTCCAGTTTGCAAGCAATTGTTTAAAAGGAACATTCCATGATAATTGAACCAAACTTGTTAACATGATAAAATTTCAAAGTTTCCTTCTTTTAAGGTTCAATAATTTCAAAATTTTCATTCTATGATTAAGAGACAGTTGAAATTATAAGGTTCATAAATTTTAGTACAAACTTTTTACAAAACTTGCATTTATAAAGCCATGATTTCAGATGCTCCCAACCTTGAACACCTACACTATACACACCCCTTTGTTTACATCACAAATCGACAATTACATGTCACAATTGTATTTCATATTTTGATGGGTAAATTTCATGTTAGACACACAAAAAGGTAGTTCACCCCATGGCTATGCCATGGGTTTCAAGATCATTAAATCTTCAAGATTTGAAAAACAAATACCAATTGTTGTAGTAAACATTACAAGAAATGTTTCCATTGTTCACTAAATGTTTTCATTGGATTTTCAATGAATTCGTTGGTCCCATTGAACTAGACCTAGCAAGGAGCCAATGGATTCACCAGTCCATTGAATGGGGATTAATGAATTGCACCCACATTTTGTAATAATGAAAACAAACATACTTATGTGTAAATAAAAATGATTTCAGACAACCAATTATATGCTAGGATTGAAGATCATTAATATTGTGAACAAATGGTTTTAATAACAAAATTATCATAAGGATTGGTTATGGAATGCTTTTAGTAATTTATTTGGCCCAGTTTTATAAATAAAGTAACTTGGTATGTAAATGTTTGTTTTGAATATGACAATCTTGATATCTATCTCCATTTCGAATGTTTCAAGTTTTTGGTGATGGGTAGAATTTTGTTAATTCATTTTATAATGATTTGGGAATATAGTTTAATGGAAAATAACACCTTGAGAGTTAATTTCAAAATTTTATTGGACACCATGCTATAATATAATCATTATCTAAATGGAATTTTTTTCCTTTTTATACAAATTTGGATTTAAATTATTTTTGTGTTTTCACAACATTTGGATTTTGATTTTAATCGGTAGCAATTTTAGACTAATATTTTTAATGTTTAGATAAAATCTTAGAACCTATCACCATTTAATGTTAAATCCCTTTTGGAATGTTAACTAATGATGCAACAATCGAAATTTGAAAAAAAAAAAATGTACATCACATGTCAACTTATATCTAGCTTATAACCCCAAGGCTAGCTTGCAAACATTCATCCATTAATCTATTAGCTTAATGCATAACAAAAAATATTCATAATGTGAATTATAAACTTTTGAAGAGGGTGTTGTACCTAGGGGAGACACTTAGTGTAAAGTTTGAAATCTACTTGCATCAAATGACCATTTTTAGGGGGGGATTAGATAATTGTCCAAACTATTTTTTATCACCTTATTATTATCTATATATATATATACATATTAAAATCACCCTATATTTATTATAATCCATTATTTTAGATTATTACAAAACCATATATTATAATTAAATTGATTATTTGAATAAATGTACCTTATTTAAAAACTAATTAACTTATATTTTAAACCCAACAACCAATATATTGCACCCTATATTTTGACTCATGCATTTTTTAATTTTTAAAATTAATGTCCCCCTTGAGGTGTTGTATCATTTTCACAAATTTTCATAATAAATTTCACATTTTCATCTATTACTTGGTTGATGACACATAATGCCATGTAGACTTGTTCATCAATTTGAACCTTTTAATATTTTTTGCAAAAAAACTTCCAATTTGTTAAAGGCACAATTTGAATGATTTTGTATGATTTTTTTTGCCCATTTATAAATGTCATCATGAAAGGAAAAAACATAATAAATTGATAGTGTCCATATTATTGTGTTTTTAATCTATGGTAATTGCTTTTCTTAACACTTGAATATTTGCATTTGGCTCAAATCCAAGTACATATATTGGGTATGAAAGCACCTTTTTGTCAATGGAAGTACTATCAAAATTGATGTTGCTCTCAAAGTTGGAATGGGGTACCAAGGTGGGTACTAGGGTTTCCAAAGAAGTCCTTTTCTTGGGGGTCCATTTGGTGGACCTCCATTTGGGATCCACGTAGTGGTCCACCACCTAATTGACCATTGATGGTCCATGACAACTTGCCAAATTTCCTCCAATTTTGCCTCCTCTTCTTGTGGCTCCCAAGCTACCTTGGAGGACTATTACCACCTCCTGAAATGCCATTTATTAAAGGACCATTACCACCTCCCAAATGTATTGCTTGAATGGTGTGTGTTAAATTGACATTCAATAGTTGTCCCATACTTGTTAGAGGTGAATGAGAAGGTTTTCCTAAGTAAATCCAAAAAAATCACAATGAAAATCCATGAGAAGCGTCAACCACTATTGAAACAAAAGGGATTTCTCCTATTTAAATACAAATGGTTAGGTTACCAAATTTATTTTGGCTATCAAAGTTGTGGGTAATTATATTGTTGAAGTATCTACTGTGTTAATACCTATTGATGTGGTGGGATTTTGTATTGAAACAAATTTACGATTTGATTTGCAGATGGTGTTTAAAACACAAATGGCTGAAAATTTGGCGAAAATAAACATCTTTCATAACCACAAAAATCCCAAGACAAATGTGAAAGTGACCTATTGAAATTGGGGTGACTTTGGTTATCAAACTCATAGTTGTTTCATCTTTTGGTTTAACATTCATGTGTGAAAAAATCAAACATCTTTCTTGGGCTTGATTATGCAATTCTCACAAGCTATTGAATCTCATTTGAAATCATGCAATCTTTTCAACAAGATTCAAAATTTAAAAATATCTATAGCAAGTTCAGTGGTGAATATGACCAAATGATATTTGGTTCATTCCACTCCCATCATATGTTGCATCATATTTTTGCAAAGTAGTTATATGTTCATCATTCATTATCACCTTTATGAACTTCTCTTAATGCACACACTTCATCCCTATGTTTATTAAGTTGAGTAACCATTTCATTAACAACTCCGTGCCTTTTATGTTTTAGCATAAATTCTTCAACATGTTTTTCTTGACTTCAAATGAACATACCTAGTGTCATATTGTATTTTGCAAATTGAAAATTTTAATAAAAATGTGCAAAATTCTATTTCTTGCAAAATAAATAATTTTCTCTACCAATTTTGTTTTTGCGAAACCAGAATCACTAATTTGATATCCATGGTAAGGTTGTTGAAAGTATGACCATTCAAAAATGTTTGAATGGTATTTTAAAAAAATAAAAATGATTGATCAAAATCAATCTACGAATGGATTTTGAGGTAAAGAAAAAATGAAAAAAATGTTACATAAATTAAAAAAAATTTAGATGAAGTCTTCAAAGTTTTAAAATTTCAAATAAATTTTTTTTAACCTAAACTCATTTGGTTTCTTATCAAATCTATTTCAATAGGCTATGAAAAAATATTTATGAACTTGAAAAATCAACACCTTTCAACCTTATTTTATTTTTGTCTCTTTTGTATTTAAAAAATTGTAGCAATATATTCTAATTAAATCATGAAACCACAAGTCCATTCAAAAAATTGAAACAACAATTAAATTATTCAATAAAGTTGCATAGTAGTTGAAAAGGAGTTGTAACTGAATTACAATTGAGTTGTAATGAATTGCATTAGAGTGTCATAGTATATATAGTGAATTATATCTTTTGCAATTCAATATGCAACTTGTCCGATAGCACTCATGGGTGTAGAAATACAGTGAGTTGCAAATGGTCATTGCAACTCAAAAATTGAGTTGCAAGCCCAGTTGTAAAACACCCCTTATTCTCATATTGTTTAATCAATAATATGATATTACAAATTGGCAATTTAACAATGTAGGCCAAATTTCATATGAATTATTTTTTATAATCCAAGTGCACCATGATCAACCATGCATTCACCCCTAAAGTTGAATTTGATGGGCCTAAAAATTTGAAGGTGTGACATTCTTAGTGATACTATGCAATGATACTTGCATCTACATGGATCATTTCACAACAACACATTTTGGGTTTTGTGACTAGCCTTTACAATTATGTATTAATTAGGAAAGACATATGTGACTAGTGACTAGTGAATTGTTAAACTCATGTCATTTCATTCATTTAGTCACAAAGGATGTTCAGTTGTAAAGCCTGGTTGTTTTCACGATTAAGATTTAAATTTCTTTTTATCATAATGAAATTTCATGTCATCATTAACCTTGGTATGATGTATAAAGTGCATGCCATTTCAATAGTCATTTTATTTAACTAAGTGTTACAAAAGATGCTTTGATGAAAATATGATGTGTTAAAGATCTATAAACACATTAGGAGTCATTGCACATGACCGAAAATCAATATAGTTTAGCCCATGTAGTTGCCATAGTTAAAAGTCAACCTAACCTAACCTACCTAAGCTAAACAATCTAGCTTAGTTCATTTAACCAAAAGTCAACCTAGCTCAACTTAGTTAAGCTAGCTATTTATGTTAGGTAACCTAGGTTACTTGACCTAGGCTAAGTGGCCAAGATTATAAACAAATGTTAGACTCCTAGCCCAAGAAGCTTAAATTAAGTTATATAATTTAAACCAAGTGGTTTAAGTATCATAGGTTACAAGAATGAGGACTTGAACCCTTCACCTTCACTTTGGGGTTCAAGTTTTCATCCATTGCACTACCACATTTTTTTATACTAATTATATTTAACACAAAGTTATGAAGGTCAAAAATTTTAGTTTTTAATTAACCTTGGCTACCTTAGGTTGACCTAAGTCAACCTACTTACTACCTATTAACATAACATAAGCCTAAACCTCCCTCAGTTGACTTAAGATGAACTAATTTGTCAACCTATACTATTTATTAACCTAACCTAGGTTAAGTTAGGCATTCTTAGGCTAAAAAAAATTTAATCTAGGATAATTATGTTGCATCTAGTCATATCTAATCACATCATAATTGCATTTAATCACACAAACTTTAGATGGCTACAAACTTGATAAAATATCTTATAATGACACTACCTAGGTTGATTTGGCAAAAAACTTAAAGCTAGGAACCTAAGTAAAACTACCTAGGTTAACCTATTAGTAGCATAACCTATTCTAGGTATATTTAAACCTACTAGATGTAATAAATTTTTTATGTTTAATTAAATAACTTACAAAGTAGCCTATATTATGAAGTAGGTTTTTAATAAGTAGCCTACATCCATAGCTTAACTTCATAGGTATTTAACCTAAGTTAGTGTGTTAAGTATTAAAAAGTTAAGGAATTATGTCACCTTTTTCAAAACAACCATTAATATTGTAGTCATAATTAGAAGTTAACAACATATTGTTTAATACACATACACATGCATGTGAATTCATGACTTCAAAAACCTCATGGCGTAAAAAATTATAACATGCCATGACAAATATCGATTCCATAAATTTAAAACACAAAAACTTATGGTGTCACAAAAAATCATGCATTTTTATGAAAATTTGTGACACCTTGTTGTTAAATGGCATGGCATGTCATCATTACATGGAAGACCAAGTTGTTATTAATCACAAATGACAACAATATTTTCAACTAGTTAATAAATGACATTAATTCATCAAATCAATGACATGAATCATGATGTTAACAAATAGGACAACATTATCTTGTTGGCATATATAACATGCCATGTCATCATCATGGGAGATTGAGTTGTTATTAGTAAAAAAGGTGGATGGTTTTTGCAACTAATTAATTAATGAAAAAAAATGAAAAAAATGATAATTTACCAATAAAACTAATAAGTTGTCATATTGACTATAATTGCAAAACCATGATGGGTCCAACCATGTTACAAGGAGCCACACATGCCCCTTTAGACCACCATTTTATTTTTAAAATATTCTTTAAATTTTTTTAATACATCTTTCAAAAAAACATTAAATTTTTTTGAAGTTTTCTTAATACTATTATGTTAAGGTGTATATTAAAAATATGTCATTAAAAAATATTGTCAAATTGTGCTTTTAGTGTCAAAACTGCTTTTAACCTGCTTTTATGCAATTTTTAAACGGTGACTACAAGAGGTTATAAGTCCTTATATGTATTTTCCACTCATTAGATTGATTCCAAATTTTTATGATATGTATATAATGTATTCACAATAACATTTTTTAAAAATATTTTATTTATCTATTTATTATTATTTTTACAATCTAAAATTCAAAAAATTAAACAATGGTTATGATTGCTTCTGGTACATGTTAGTATGATTGCACCTTGAATGCCATGTGACATGTTGATTTCTTTTGCCATTACTTAGTGATTGTTATGATTAAATAATTATAATTGTAGTTGGAAAAAAAATAGTTATTTTGTGTTTGGTTCAAAGGACAAGATTTGTTATAATGAAAGTAAAGTTTTTGAACTTGCATCTTGATGCAAAGAGTTGCATTGAGGGATTGGACATCATTTCTAACATAGTGACCGACCAATAAATGCTTCATTTTATCCAAAGTAGTGTATGAATCATTATGTTGACTAATAGTCAAGTATTTTATTACCACCACAACATTAAAACATGTTTTTTACAACTGGTTTGACTACACTATTATAGTAATTTTTCTAGTCATTTAAAATGTTGTTTATGCCATTTTTTAATCATTTCTCCCATTGTTGTCAAATAGGCATTGCAGGTGGATTGCCACATCATGTTGTGAAACTAGAAGTCATTATATAGTCACAAAAGTTAGGTTATTTTTAATTAACTAATTTTAATTTATTTAAAACATATTATTATAATTTTAAGGATAGTGATATATTTATCCAAAAAAGCCCATTGGTCATCATACTAATTAAAGTCATAAAACCATGACATCACATGACATTTCAATGGCCTTTGTAGCTACATGGTGATTTCTTATGACCAAGTAGTTACAATTATGTTCAAAAAGGACAATAGTCATTTCTTTGACTAGTCGAAAAACCCATAATATGTTGTTGTGTTTAAACCACTAAAACGGGTGCAAAAAAGATATAATGAACAAATGACATTAGTTTGACAAGGAATCCATGTCTTTTTGCTCAAAAATAAGACTATCATATGAATGAAAATTTTAAGCAAATGTTTTTCCAAATTATTATATAAGATGTTTATAGTTTCCCCAATACATAATATTTTTTTAAAAATTCATTTTTGAATAAATATGAAAATTTGAAAGTGTGTGGATTCCTTGTAGTTTTAATTTGTGTCTCTAAAAATGATAGCAATTTAAAATTGCAATAAAAAAATGCTTTTGGTACATTTTTATGTTTTCTTGTATAACAAGTTACAATTTTTCTTTATGCATCATGTACATTATGCCCCATTTATATGTGGTAAGAAAATCTTAAACATTTAAAAATTGAGATCAATTTTGAAAAGTTATTGGAATTTTTAAAGTTTTAAAATTCCATAGTTTTAAGGTATGAATGATTTTTGAATGTGTCTAATGGATTTTTATCCTTTTTTTTTCATTAAAATTCTTTTATTATATGAGTCCTTTCGATAGTCCTTTGCAAAATTGATTCCTTTTCACATAATAGGTGTTCACTTTCAACTATTTAAAATCAAAGTCTAAACCTAAAATTTCATCAATGATTTTTTTGTTTGAATTCCTTAACATTCATATGAATGAACAAGCAGTAACTTGCCATGATTGCCACGGTTTTAAATGGCAAAACATAAATATTTCTTTTATTTTGACTAGTTTTGTTTACTATTCAATGCCCTTTTTTATGCACCCAAAGGACAAATTCAAATCAAATTTTCTCACACCTGGGAATGAAACAACACCACCAATTTGGTTGCTTTCAAGTTGCATGCAAAAATCCTAATGTGATTTTAAAGTTGAAAATGAAATGATCAAGTTATGGGCAAATATTCGATAATGTATGTCAAAAGGAGACAAATTTTCATATTTAGTACAAGAAAATAGATTAAAAATACATTAAGCTTCATTATGAAATCATTTTTCTTTCCATTGAGTTTAATATATTTTGATTACAAAATTTGAAAAAAAAATTGAATAATGTTTTT